>Ga0080013_1000983_pt1 | contig 38799 bp, 23 predicted proteins | sample ETNvirenome_6_85_FD_69236 | JGI IMG/M metagenome (GOLD analysis project Ga0080013, IMG submission 69236) | Marine viral communities from the Pacific Ocean - ETNP_6_85 (SPADES assembly) (version 2) | ecosystem: Environmental > Aquatic > Marine > Oceanic | place: Pacific Ocean | collected 2013-06-19 | reverse complement strand
GAAGATCAGAGACTTTGAGAAATTGCTGCTTGAGATGGACAGCATTGATCCTAAAAAGGCACACTTGTGGTCAGAGATCTACAATAATGCCACCAACGACAGAGTGTGTGCCTCAGCACTATTCACCCAGGCATTCATTCAGCTGGGTCAAACAGCTGCAGATCATGTCTCTCTAGGAACTACTCTAGTGAAATACCTCGAGAGAATGACTAAGTCGAACGATCAGCTGTTAGCGTTGGTTCAGATTATCTCGAAAGAGATTGAGAGTGCAAACACTGTCGATGCTAATGATATTTTTGCCAAAATAGCGGAGTAAAAATGTCATCGACCAAGGCTCTAATATACGGTAAGGCGGGTCTCAAGGACGGCCAGACACCCAATGTAGATGTCGAAAATTTAAAAAATGCGAACCTCTTTGAGCGGGGTCTAGTCATTGACACGATCAGTGACGTGTCGTTGAGGGATGAGGTGCCGTCGTCTCTTAGACAAGATCAAAAGGAGCGATTTCCCTTAGCACCAAGAAACTCGATTGTCTGTCGACTAATAACAACAGGTGATAATTTATCAACGGACGCTGACATTGTCTGCTATCCCTTTTTCTCTTCACACTTCGCGCTGCCTGTCAAATCGGGTGAGCAGGTGTGGATCTTTCGGACAAAAGCGCTCAGTGATGACAAGGGAGAAGTTACGTACTGGCTTTCTCGCGTGTCAGACATGCTGCCTTTGGAGGACGTTAACTTTACTCCCTTTACCAGATCAAGTCTTACGACCGGCTCTATGAAATCACAGCGCATTTTGGGATTTCCAAATGGTAATCCGGCCGCCGCCGGAGGCTCACTTATTAGCGGGGACGACAGTGCGCTTAAAAATGTTATCCAGGGTTCTGTTGAGAGATCGCAGTTCAAGCTTGAACCCATTCCTAGGCTGACAAAAAGACCGGGAGATTTGGTGATCCAGGGGTCAAATAACGCCCTGATCAGTCTGGGCACCGATCGAGGTTGGGATTTTAAAACTCGACCGGACAATCCGAAGAAGTCAAACTCGACTCCGAATCCAGAAAGTAGCCCACTCGAAACAAAATCGGGGGCCATTGACATTGTGGCGGGTCGAGGCAGATATTTCGACACTGACGAAAAAAAAATAAAGGCGACCAGAAAAAAGGACTCTAAGACCGTCAAAAACAGCACCCAGCCGCTCATTGCCAAGAACGCACTTGAGAAATTTGAGACAGATAAGAATCCGGCACAAGTTGAAAAGTTAGAGAACGAAAGGGATACAACTCTTAATTCTGATCACAACAGAAAGATGAATCCCGGGGAGGGTGATCCGGATTTTTTAGTCGACGCGTCGAGAATTTATATCGCGGAAAATACCAAGATTGATGTGAAGCTCGGTCTAGACCAAGTGATCCCAAAAGCTTTCTTCAAAGATTTTAAACCGCAGGAAGGACCGTCCATCGCGGTAAAGGCGGATCATGTTCGAATTGTTGCCAGAAAAAATAAGATTGAAAAGGTTAAGAACAAGGAGCCGGGAGACCCGAATTTTAAGGAGGTGAACGGCAGCATCAGGATTGTCAAGGAGGGCAACAACAAGGAGACACTGGCATCGATCATCATCGAACCGGACGGAACCATTCAGATTAGCGGCAGCAAGATTTTTCTGGGGCGGACACCGGACGACGGTGGTGCCGGCGGAGGTCCAGGAGATGGAAAGTCACAACCGTATGTCAAGTACAAGGATCTTGAGGACATCTGGAAGGATTTTATGAAAGAAATGTCGACATTTTGTGATAACATGACCGCTGCACCCACTCCGGGATTCGGATCGCCATCCCCAAAAATTGATGCAGCAGTTGCCGCTCTCAAAGTTGCCATCAGTGCAAAGCACAAGAAAGCCATCGAAAAGGTGCAATCAAAAAGAATTTTTGGAGAGTGATATGCCGCTTAGCGTTGCCAAATTCGGATTAGAAGTTGCCCTGTATTCCGCCTACCAAACCTCCCGCGATACCGGAATGAATGACGGTGCCGACAGCGACAAAATCATTATGGATCTCGCGGAGGATCTCGCGAACGCAATTCACGATTACATGGTGCAGGCAAAGGTCGACACGGATGTCGATTCTCCGTCCGGTCAACCCGATGTTGTTGGTGGAGTGACATCCGCCGGCGGTAAGGGGTTTGGAATCGCTACAAGTTTGATCTAGGTGAATACATGCCGCAGACACTCGCAGCATCTAAAATTTTACTGATGAATGAGCTGGAGGCAGCGTTTCGAAAGTCGAGAGATGACGGAATGCAGGATGGTGCCGACAGCGATGTAATCATCGAAACCCTCGCTGATGAGATGGGTACCGCCGTTCACAACTACATGAAAGAGGCGCTGGTTGTAACCACAGTCACAATAAATCCGGGCCAGATATCGACCCACCCTACGTTTGCTGTGGGCAACTACACTGCCCCGGGTCCGGGCACCGGTACCGGTGAAATTTCGTTTGAGGGCGGTAACGTGGACACTCTGAAGAAGGACTTCGAAACTGCCTACAAGAAGGCGAGAAATGAGGGCAAGATTGACAATGCAGATTCGATTCAAATTATTTTGACACTCAGCACGGATGTCAAGAACGCGACAGACAAGTTCGCGCTGACTGCTAAGGTAAATACCGATGTGGCTCTGACCGGCGGTGTTCCCATAATTGGATATGTGACACCTGTGGGTGCTCCGGTGCCTTCTGTGAGTTTACCCTGGAAAGGAACCGGAGAGGGTAAACTGTCTTAGTGTGTGTTTCGGGCACGACATGTGTAGCGATATAACTTTGCTTCCGTGATATTTAGTCGGGAGGTGAAAAGTGCCCCAAGTAAGAAAGGTCTACGACTTTAAGTCGGTGGGCCAGCTTCAGACCGCTTATGAGGATAATCTTGATGATGTTGCGATCAAGAATCCAATTGGAATTAGGACACCTATGTTGTTCGCTCCGACGGGAAATACAATGTTCAATATGTCCTATGATTTGGGCACACAGATTAGAGACAATCTTAGAAATTTAATTGCGACTAATCGTGGGGAACGGCTGATGTTGGGAGATTTCGGGGCGAACTTGTTGCCGCTGGCTATGGAGATGACCGCCGAGGACATCGACAGTGAGGCTGCAAGAAGAATTTCAGCAGCAGTGGACAAGTACATGCCCTTTATCACTCTCGAAACATTTGAGCCCAAAGTTGACAATTCAGAGGACGGCAATGTGATTAGAAGTGTGGTGAGAGTTACTTATTCGGTTTCAGATTTGAACCTGACAGATCAGGCTGTGGAAGCTGTCATCTTAGTAGGGGGATAAAATGGCATTCCAGGTTAAAAAGAAGATAAAAAAGGAAGAGAACAGATCATTTACGGCGAGAGACTTCGAGTCAATTAGATCACAGCTTCTCGATTCCGCACGCACTTACTTTCCTGACAAAATTCAGGATTTCTCGGAACCGTCTGTGGGAGGAATGTTTCTCGATTTTGTTGCAACTGTTGGAGATTCACTTAGTTTTTACCTCGATCACGCTTTTCGAGAGCTGGATCCTGCACGCGCTGTTGAACCTGGGAACATCATTACACACTTGAATAATGCGGGTGTAAATATTGTGGGGGCCGCGCCGGCTTCCGTTTCTCTGAATTTTCAGTTCACTGTGCCGTCACAGTCTGTTAACAATGTGTATCTACCCAAAAGATCGGCAATGCCTGTAGTATTGGCCGGTACACAGGTGTCGTCATTTTCGGGAATTCCTTTCACGACGGTCGATGATTTGGACTTTTCTGAACAGGACGAGGATGGAAATTTTTTAGCCGATTTTGTGATATCAACAACTAGAGCCGACGGCATCCCCGCAACCTTTACTGTGACAAGATCGGTGGCTGCGGTGAGCGGGGAAGAGAAAACTGAGGAAATATCAGTGCCAAATGCTTTTGTCGCCTTTAGAGAGATAACTCTTGTGGAGAAGAACATTTCTGCAATACTCTCCGTATCAGATACCGAGCTTAATACCTACTACCCGGTCACCTCGCTTAGCGAGGACACGGTGATGCTCAAAACAAAAAATGCTGCCCCAGACAATGCCGCCGTGCCCTACTACGTCACTGTTATTGCTGCCCCCTATCGTTTTATCAAGAAATACGATCCAGTGACTCAGCTGGCCACATTGCGATTTGGATCGGGAAATGCGGACACTCTGGATGATGATATCGTTCCAGACCCCAGTGAGCTTGCGCTTAGTCTGTTCGGAAAGACAACTGTGGCGCGATTTAATATTGATCCACAGTCACTTTTGGAAACACAGACGCTGGGCATATCCCCCAAGGATACCACACTTTCGATTCGCTATCGTTTTGGAGGCGGTCTCAATCATAATGTTTCCGCTAATCAAGTGGAGCAGCTGGATAAACTTTCCCTGTCGTTTAGAAGAAGCCCTTCAGCGGCCGATGCGCTGTCTGTGCGACAGTCAATTCTGATGACCAACCCAGAGCCTGCCAGCGGAGGAGATTCTGCACCCACACTAGACGATTTGAAAACACGAATAACATCGGCGAGGAAGTCGCAGAGAAGAGTTGTGTCGCGTGAGGATCTGTTGGCTAGAATTTACACGCTACCCAGTGAATTTGGAAGAATCTATAGAGCAGCAGTGGTGGACAATCCTGTCAATCCAATGTCTGCCCTGCTTTATGTTGTGTCTAGGGATGATGAGGGGAGTTTGGCTGTCTCGCCCGACTCTCTCAAGAAAAACTTAAAAACATATTTGAACGAATTGCGTCTTGTGGGTGATGCAATAGATATTTTGGATACAAAGGTGATTAATTTTGCCGTGAAGTACAGCGTCTATGTGTCTGAGAACGCGGCCAAGACTCAAGTGATTCAAACAGTGAATTCGAGAATCGCGAGCACATTAGATAGAAAATTTTTCAACATCGATCAGCCCATAGTTGTGGACGATATCGTCAATGTGATCATCAATTCTAACTTCGTAATTTCGCTGGTAGATTTGCAAGTGTTTCCTCGTATCGGGCAGATCGAGGACAGAGAGTACAATACTGCTACATTTGATTTTAAGCAGAGCCAGACCAAGGGTCTGATTCAGCCCGACAGAGGCTCAATTTTTGAGCTGAAATACTCTGATTTTGATATTATAGGAACAGCAGTCTGAGGTTGAAATGATAATCGTTTGCTCTGCTAGCGCAGACACTTACATCACGGATAAAATTATCAATGAACAGACCAGGGTTCGGGATGCCAATGTTGGTCGCGCGTCTACCCTAGACCTTTTCAAACTTTATGATGAGACGAAGTTGGGCAGCCTCGGAAAACAGACAGAGCTCTCTCGTGCTTTGATTAATTTTGATTTGACTCCGATAACAGCTCTGACGGGCAGTATTCTCGATCTCAACAGTTCAAATTTCAAAGCGACGCTCGAACTCAAGGATATCATGACCGGTCATGCTGTTCCGAGAAATTTCACACTGTCGGTTTTTCCGCTGTCACAATCGTTCAACGAGGGCGTAGGGCGAGACACAGGAAAATTTAATGACGTTGATGTTTCTAACTTTATCACAGCATCCTATACGACTCAAAATAACCTGTGGTACGTGTCCGGCGCGAACCGGGGAGGCCTGCTCGACTCGGATGATATCGACTACATCGCATCGGGTAATCTGATCGATGGAAACGGTACTGTCTCATTTGAAAAGACGCAGACATTTACCGAGGGTACTGAGGATCTCGAGATAGACATAACGACACTTGTGTCTGCAACTGTGGCAAGTCAATTTCCCGACAAGGGCTTTAGATTGTCCTTTACGGGATCGGAAGAGACCGATACGAAATCTCGATTTGTGAAGAGATTTGCATCACGACATGTGTCCAACCCCCTTCTTCGACCACGAATTGTGGTAAGATTTGATGACTCAATTCAGGATCATCATGCGAATTTCTATTTTGACGCGAGCGGATCATTGTTTCTTAACAGCTACAATCGATCCGCCCTCGCCAATCTTGTTAGCGGATCTTCCCTGACAGAAATAAAAGGCAACAATTGCTTTGTTTTGAATCTCAATAAGGGTCTGTTCAACTTCTATGTGACAGGCAGCCAACACACCCAGGGCACTGATGGTCACATTGTGTCGGGTGTTTATTCGGCATCATTTGCGTTGGCATCAACTAATACCTCGTCGTATGCTACAACACGAAATATATCACAGCTTGTTGCTGAAAAGGGAGAGGTCACTTTTACAACTTTCTGGAAATCAATCGACGGCAAGGTGGCTTATCACACTGGCAGCGTAGTCATCAAAAGAGCGCAAAGAAGCGCCGGAGAATTCATCTCAAGAGAACCGCTAATCACGCTGACGAATGCAACCAGGGCATATCACAAGAATGACACTGTGCGTTTTAGAATATTCGGAAGAGACCTTATTGCCGAGAACAACCAACCTGTCAAGACGCCCTATAAGTTGAAGTCAGTAATTTATGACAAGGTGTATTACCAAGTCGTGGACAGGGTGACGGGGAAGATTATGCTGTCGTATGACGACGTCAACGACTCGACTCGTGTCTCGACGGATGCGGACGGAATGTTCTTTGATTTCAAGATGCAGGCACTGATGACCGGAAGGTCCTATGCTTTCGATTTCTATATTGTCGATAGAGGGGTGAGTTACCTGGTCAAAAATAGAGACGCGATTTTTGAAGTCAAGGATTAAGGAATGTCACGAGAGCCTAATACGCCAGCAGACAATCTGCTTTTCAAACCTGGCATTCTAAGAAATAAAAGGTCGGCCGCACCTGTCAGAAATATGACTCTGAACGATGCCGAGAACACGCAGACAATTCTGACAGGCTCGTTTAGATATGATTCCCCAGGCGCTCCGCTCAAAAGCACACAGCAGCTTTTTGTCGACTGGTCGGATTTTGCGTCCCATACATTTTTCAATTCTGCGGAAGCAAAGACCCAAAAGGCTTTTGACAAGATCATAAATAGCTTGCCTTTTGACGGCACCAAAACTGAATTTTACAGCTTTGTTGACGGTCTTACGGGATATGAGAAGTATGTGCTTGATCAGTTCCCACAGCACATTGGTTATCTGGCTTTCAGCGGGTCCTCGTCGCCGTCGTCACCCGGAACCTATATCAGCATCAATGACTTCAAAGGTTCACACTCACCTAAGCTTTCAAAGAATCCAACCGGGGGGAGTGTTCTCGATCCAGGAACCAATCCTTTCACGTTCGAGTTCTATGTGAATTCTCCCAGCGGATCGAACAACGACAGTCAGGTCATCGCGCAGAAGCTGAATGGAAATGACGGAATCTCGCTCTTCCTCTCCTCCTCAGCAGACAAAGCAAGCCCGCTGGGTGTAGTGGATTATCTTGTGATGATAAGGTCTGGATCATTGACTCTCTCTGCCTCGATGGAACTGACAAAAGGTCAGTTTGAGCACTGTGCTACTGTTTTTGATCGATCGGCCGGGCCGGGTCAGATTCTGCTGTATCGCAACGGTATGAAGGTCGCGACCAGTGATTTCGGCGCGTTGGGACAGATTGATTTTAAGACGTCTCCAATGACGCTGGGAAGCGGATCCGCTCACGCCTTTGGCTACCATACTTTTACACCCCAGGAGACACTTTCGGGAGCGATGGACGAATTCAGAGTGTGGCACACCGGAAGAACACAGCAGGAGATCCAGCAACAGAGATTTCTTGATGTTTTTGCCCAGAAAAAGCTTAAACTTTTGTACAGATTCAACGAGCCGTCTGGTACCTTTGCAGGCAATGGATCAGATCTTGTGCTTGATCATAGTGGAAACGGGCTTCACACTAGCGTACAGAATTTTTCGATGTCTCTTAGAAATACTGGCACGTACGGCCAGGCGCCCGTCAATGGAGAGACGGCTATAGTTTCGACGGTGCTTTTTCCATCATTTGAGGGTGTGACAGATCTCAACGATGAATTGTTGACTTCCGCCAGCAATTATGATTACAGTAATCCCAATTTGGTGACTCGATTGGTTCCCTCGCACTACTTCAAGGAGGCGTCGGACGCTGAGGGATTCGAGACAGAGAAGGCCGACATAGGTGAGTCGTTAGCTAGACGCTACGATCAGCCCGGGGGCGCCCGAGTGGGGCAGCCACAGATTATCGCAGGCTTGCTTTACACGTTTGCTGAAACATTTGATGAACTAAAAATGTTTATCGACGAATTCAAGCGTCTGTTGAAGGTTGATGTCCTCTCACAGGATGCCATCTCGGATCAGCTGTTACCGTGGCTTTCCAGATACTACGGTATAGCGCTACCAAATTTTTACGCCAACGCCTCGTTAAATCAGCTGCTTGATGGCACGGAGATTCGAAAAAATCGACGCTCGACGACGGCGCTGCGTGCGGTTCAGAATACACTGTGGAGACGAATTTTTTCAGATCTACCTTTCATCTTTTCCACGAGAGGCACACACATGTCGTTGAGGTCCATTCTGGCAAATATGGGTATTAATCCGGACGGACCAATCAGAATCAGGGAGTTTGGAGGTTCTAAGCAGAGAAATTTGGGGGACTCCTTTATTAGACGCCACGAGATCGCTGCAATGTTGGATATGAGCGGAACGCTCAACACTCCCGGGACACTAAACCCTCAGGGAATAGACTCTAGCAGACCGTTTTTAGCGGGTCCATATCTGTCAGGATCCAGAGTTGCGCCAGGTGTGCCACAACCCGCTGGTGTACTCGGTGAGCGTGCTTACGTTAGCGGCGCCTACGGTCCCATAACGGGATCGAGCGATCCCAATGATGGCCTCTTCACTTCTGGGTCTTGGACAGTTGAGGGTATTTATAAATTTGACAACAAACACACACATCCTTTGACACAGAGCCTGGCGAGAATTCACGTCACAGGAACCACTGCACCGAATGTCGGACATGGTGTTTTGTTCAACCTCGTGGCCATAAAGCCGGGCTCGTCTCTTTCGACGACTGGTAGCCTGGTTCTCTACGGTCGACCCGTGAGTGGTTCGTCTGCACCGACGCTATCGATGTACATGACTGGCGTTGATATTTTTGACGGTCGAAAGTGGAGTATTGCTTTTGGACGCGACAGACACGATCTTATCTCTTCTTATGTGTCCTCGTCCTATTTTCTGCGCGCCGGAAAATTCACCCCTGGCGGATTGGAAGAGTTTTTAACAACCTCGAGCTATTTTTACGAGGGTACATCTGCCAACAATGCCCTGCAAAGTATCAGCGGTTCGGGGGCTTCCGCTTCTTATAATACTAGCGGTACATTTGTGGTTGTGGGAAGCCAGAGCTTTGACACAACCGAGTCAGTTTTTCTCAATGACACGACCAATGTCGATTCCCGTGCCAGAATTTCGACATTCACGGGCAAAGTTTCGACATTACGATTTTGGAGCAAGGGCCTGACAGTCGATGAGACCAAAACTCATGCTCGAAATTTCAAGTCATTGGGGGTGATCGATCCCGAGATTAACTTTAATTTCGTCACAAATGCGAGCGGTTCCTTTGAGCGGTTGCGTGTTGACGTTTCAATCGACCAGACGGTGACGAAATCCGACGCGTCGGGCAACATCGCTTTGTTCGATTTTTCCCAGAACAATCTTCTGTTCTCTGGAAGTGGTTTTCAAGCCAGCAAAGAGGTGATCAAGCCTGAGAGATTCGATTTTGAGGTTCTGTCCCCCAATTTTCAGTCGGGTGAGAATCCGAACAAGATCAGAATTAGAAGCTACCTGAACGATCAGACAGCGGAAAAATTTGGTGCCGCCCTGGCGCCCCTCCATGAGATACCACAGGCGGAAGAACCGCAGGACGACAAGCGGGTGTCGATCGAGATTTCTGTCGTGCAGGCGCTGAACGAGGACATCATGAATATTTTTGCGACGCTAGAGTCGCTCGACAATTTGATCGGCAGCCCGGAGCTGGTCTTCGCGTACGAGTACCCCCACCTCAGAAATCTCCGCCGAATTTACTTCAATCGCCTCACAGATAAGGTCAATTTGCAGTCGTTCTTCGAATTTTTCAAGTTCTTCGACGAGACCATTGGCGATCTTCTCGAGCAGATGTTGCCCAGCGATTCCAAGTTTCAGGGAACGAGCTACGTGATCGAGCCACACGTGCTGGAGAGGGCCAAATTTACCTACAAATACTACGACATGTACCTGGGCGAGGAGAACAGGGGTGGAAAACCTGTAATACTAATGCAACTGATCACCGGTGATCTGAGGAAGTTCTAATGTCAGCCATCTCAGGAATTCATACCGGCACCTTAGCGAATGTCACACATCCGATTATCACATCCTCGGTGGACACCTATAGACAGGGGGCGATGATCAAGACACCCTTCCAGCTTGCCGCGTTCACTGTTTTCAAAATAAGGGGAAATATTAATTTAGCCACCACGCTAAGTGGGGTTCTACAGAATCAGAACTTTTTTAATGAGACACTGGCACCCGAAAATCTTGGTCCATCGGCAACCACTAGTGGATCGATTGGGTCTGGTTCTTTACCGACGCCGGGATATGGATCCCAGGTCAATCTCGACACATTTGGTTTGTTGGGGGTGGCGGTCGTACACCAGACAGAGAGAAGAGATCTCGGGCAGACTGCGATCTACGACGACAACAGCCCGTTTGTGGATCCGGATCCCGTGGAGGTGACAACAGGAAGCATCGGACCGTTGGCGGTGATTAACACACATCCTTTGAATTTGGTGATTCCTACGGGTTTCGTCCAGGGCTACGGTTCTCCAAGCTCCTTCGACGGTGTGATTGAACCGCTTACCATCAGAAAGGTTGTCGACAGGACCTCAATTGAGCTTCCTTATATCATACGAAGCATCAAGGGTAGTATGTCGAACGTGAACGACAAGAGAGAGTCAATAATTTTGGACGACAAGCGAGACCTGCGTGATTCTGGAACTCGGCCCTTTTTGGACAGCGTGGAGAATTTTGGTGGATCCGGATCGAACAAGGTTGACATGCCCGGCGGTTTTTCTGACGCCGACCAGCGAATTGCACCGTACACTGACGCCACTGATAGAGAGCTGTTCTATTCGGGCACGCTGGATGAGTCAATGAGATATCAGTTGATCGAAGGGTTTGTCAGTGCTTCAACAACGTATAGGGCCGCGAGGCCCCACGGTGTCAGAAAGGAGGTGGTGGTGATGCGGCACGGGTTCGTGTATTCACAGAACGACAATTATAGTTACGATTCCATCGCGTTCGGGGGTTTGAAGAAGTAAGATGGCACGTGCAACAAAAACGCTGACATATTTAGATCTGTCCAAGACGTTCTACAGTAGAAGTGGATACTTGTACACCGCGCAAGACTCCCTTGAAGCCTGGTATGAATTTGAGACAGGAGCGCTTGGCACTGATTCTTCTCCACTCGGAAGAGATGGCACTGCCACAAACATAACTGCGACCTCCGACATCCCATATATCTTGGAATCCTCGACGAAGCGTCTGCCCTTTGCTAGCGCTCGCACAGCCGGTGATTTCAACGGTTCAAGCTCAGAGTTGCTCTTGACGTCGGCGACCATGAGCGATCTTTATTCCCAAACTAGCCTCTCTTTCTCTTTCTGGATCAAATTGGATCAGTTGACGGACACGAAGACATTGCTGAGAATGGGTGCCACAAGAGGAATGGACGTCTGGTTCGAGTACGCCTCCGGCAACTACAGGCTTAACATCGATGACGATGCTTGGAGTACCACCGCCGGCGGGTGGCAGCTCGATAATGTATTACTGAAGGACACCTGGCAACATTTTGTAATTACTTACGACAGGTCAACAGCCGGAAATGTGCCCAAGGCATACATGGATGGCATCGAGCTCACACCTGATTTCACAACCGCTTCGGCAGGCACCAAACAAGATTTTGCTGGGAATACCGGCTTCGGCTCGAGTACATCTGCATACTATTATAACGGTAGCCTGGACTCGTGTGCGATCTGGTCCACTATTTTGAGTCAGGAGAATATTCTCGCAATCTACAACAGCCGCCGCGGAACCTACGGGCAGATGCAGAGTGGTATACTGTCTCTGCCCAGTCGGGTAGTGCTTCAAAATCGGGATGTGCGCACAGGCTCCTACCCCACCATCGCCAGGACTGGAGACCCGGATTTCACCGGCATCTACGTCTCTCCGTTCAACGACACAAATTCAATCATCTTCTCTGCAAGCAATAATATTGTGTACCCCACTGGACTGTTCGAGGGGAGTAAGTTTGTGAGCGGAGGGGTGGCCACGCCCAACATTCTGCAGGGTCTCATCGCCGCGGGCACCAGCAGCGCTGGGGTGTCTGACACACACGTGTCCTTCACACCCGGGGAGAGCATCTCTCCGTTCGTTGAGAACAGGGTCTACATCGACAACGATCTCAAGTTCTACACCACCGGGACGACGCCGGGCACTCTGCCGGGATTCAACCAGCGGTTGAGTTCGAAGACGATCCTGACGTTCGACACTTCGCCGAGAAAATCGACAAGCATTTTCTGGTCGACGGGCACCGACGCGGGATCTCAACCGTATGCCAATAGCGCGCTAGGCCTGGCGGGAGACATCAATTCGGGCTTGGCGTACTACAACTGGGATCGAAAAGTATGGGAGATCGTGGGGAACCTCACCACGGGCAGTAATGTGGACTATTACCACCCCTCGCCCACAGTTTTTACCGGTTCAATGCTGGCGCAGTGTCAGAACCCCGGCACCATCCACATCGGCGCTCCCACCCAATTCGGGGCATTCATCACCAGCTCGTATTTGATGGGATGTCCCACCAGCGTCGCCGGGTTCCCGGTCGAGTCCAAGTTCAACGCGACCGGTTCGCAAATTTTATCGCTGACTTCTTCGCTGACAGCGCCCTTTCTCCTCGAAAAAGTTTCTCTCCTGATCGGATCGGCAACGGCCAGATTCGGCAGCGCACCCGGAGGGCTTGATCCGTACGCGTTCAATCAAACGGCGGCCAGCAGCTATCAGCCGCCCCAAAATGCCTGTTTCGTGCTGATGCACGAGGACGGAGCCAAGGTGGACTTGGTCAAAACGAACACTTGGTCAAGGGGCGGTGCCGCCGGCTCAACCGCCTATGAGTTCACCGGCGAGTCAGTGTTCAACGTCACAAGAGACCGAGAGATAATTTGGTTCGCGCGAGCCGGATGCTTCGACGAGACGGCCGCCCCGGCTGGAACACCCGTGGCCATAAATCCCAATGTGGAGGCCTACTTGTCCGCGACCTGGCCGACAATATACGCTTCGGCCGAGACGTGGCTTCCGACAGTGACGGAGCTGTACCGCTATCTCGGATTTCGAGGATCCTACACTGGTTCCATTATGCTGGAGGCTGAACCGAGAATTATCCCCGATTCCACAAGAGCCTTTCCTCCGATAGGCTTGTTCAACATGTATGCGCGCAACACCACTGGCCACGGCGCTAGCTACATCGGCAACTCGACATGCACGGAAATGTCAGGGCGAAATTTGTTCAATGATGCCTCGGGACGCTCCTTCATAAAAAGCATCGTGGGATCCGCAATCGCTTTCACAACCGGCGTGAACTGGTTCGCCGCGAATCCAACGTCCTGGTACAATATGGTTTCTAGAAAGGGCTCATTTGAAACTTCTCCGTACGTCCTGACGCCGAAAAGCAACCTGATACTCGCTGCGATTTATCAAAACCAAGCCGGCATGGAGGCGCTCATGGTCTCGGGTGCTTACGCGCTAAATATTCTTCCCGGCGAAAGTCGTCTTACCCTGTTCGGATCACAGCTTCGCAACAACCTGCCCGTGGAGACTACGACCAATCAGCCTCTGACCTCCGATGCTGTGCACGAGGCGCTGTACTTCGACAATCCGGTGCTCGACCAGTTTGATGTGAATTCGTTCCGATCGCTGACTGGCTCCTATGTGGACAATGTAGTTTCCGGCTCGATGTTCGTGGCGTACGACGGCAACATTCTTAGAACGAAATATTCCAGACGCGTGGTGAACACAGTATCATCGGGACAGGCGGGCACCACGGGCTCCCTGCAGCGGTTCGTCAGGCTGACAGACCAGGCCGGAACCCTGTACGACAGCTACCCGCCCAATCCTGTTGATATTTTGAACAAGGCTGGAAGGGGATTTTTTCAGATCACCGGCGTATATCTTTTAGGTATAGCTACGCCGGATCAAACTATAACCAAAGGATTTGATGAAAGTTGGTTTCTTAGGACAGCATATGAGATTTCTTCGACCAGGTTTGTTGCAACAAATTTTTCCAGCCTTAGGTCCTTGGCATACGACTCCAGCAACAACCCGACAGCTGCAGAAGTATATCTAACTTATCCTGACACTGTTTGGGTTGCCACCGGTATGGGCGGCGGCAGCGACACAGATGCCATTTCAGGCATCGTTTCTTCCGACCACGGCTCCGCTCTCGGCGATGGGGCACATATAAATACTGTGAAAACCTTGTTTGGATTCGGCGCGGCCAAGTATGATGCGCCAGGTTACGAATCCGGGCCCGATGGTGCAGACTACAATATACCTATAATTCGCGGCTACAAGTACGGTCTCAGTGGCCTGTTCGGCTCGCACCTGGATGCCAGGTTCCGCCGGGACAGGTACGGGCAGTTTAGGGATATGCTGGAGCAGCGCCGGCATCCCGCCACACTGCTGCGTGGGGGGACAGTTGAGTATCCGCTGGAGATAGTTTTCAAGAGCAGAGAGGGACGTGGCACTGATCCGAGCAAGACTCACTCCCAGAATCTGAGCCCGTTCTCGTCATCATCCAAGCCCTATTACGATGGCGAGACGGTCGACCGATCCGACGACCCGGACAGGGTGCTGGTGCCAATTGACATCGACATAACTTTGACCTAGAAGGAGAAAATAGATGCCCAAGATTAAACAGTCACAGCTGCGACAAGAGGACAAGCTGGTGCTGCGCAGCGGCAACAACAACGAGGTCCAAAATGTGATCTTTCCCAACGGAATACAGGTCGGTCTCGCGAGCAAGGAGTTCAATCACGGTGTCAAGCTTTCCAACCTCGACACCGCACCAAGCCAGATCACGAACCTGCTTTACGCCGTGGACGGAAAAATCTACTTCAACGGCAACCTGCTGGAGGCCGCGGCGGGATGGACTGACGACGGTACTGTTGTGAGGTTGACGACAGTCACTGATAGAGTAGGTATTGGGACAGCAGGGCCAAATTGTATGCTACACGTTGCAGGCGCTGCGGCATTTAGTGGCCCATCAGAGACATTTGTCACATTTGGTAGTTCTGACACAACCCCGTCAGTTGCCACAGGAAATTTATTTAAAACACATGCCAGCTCTCAGACACTGACAATGTTTGACGGCGGAGTTGCTGGGCAAATAATAAATGTCATTTCAACGGCTGCAGTTGTTTACGATGTAACCAGCACTAATTTAAAGGGTGGGACGACTAATATAACAACGGCTAACGGTGATGTCACGACCTGGATATTCGACGGTACAAATTGGTACCTGATCAATTTTATGGATCAGTCAGCAGACTTGAGTGGAGGACATTAAAATGAGACAAAGAAGTATCTCACCACCCAACACCAGCTTGGAGTGATAAAAAATAGTTACAAGCGGGGTATCTCCTGAACTTCCGTGCGCTGATATTTAGGGACAATGGCTGGAATATTGAACAACAAAGAGCGCGTGCTCGATTTCGTGGTGACCCAGGAGGGAAAGCGCCAGGCAGGTGTGGGTGAGCTCAAAATCCGCTACGCCACTTTCACCGATCTGCACACCTTCTATGAGACTTCCGGAAGCTTGACACAGCCAAAGCTCGCTGCTGATGCTTCTAGTAGAATATTTTTTGAGGCCCACAATCGATACCAGGATGTGATCGTGCCGGAACTGGAGGCGGGAACCAGCATGCGCCCGTTTAGAACATCCGATTTCGAGGTGGTCGGAGGCACGATCGCTTCCGGAACGATGCAGGTTGGATTCATCAAGAGCCCCGTAGGTCTGACCGGATCGGATCTTAGACCTGCGCTTTCTCTCGTGCTGGAGGGAATCACAAAGAATTTTACTGATCAGAGAATTGTGGGAACGATTGATGATTTCTCATTGTACCAGAATGTCGTTCTGTCGCCCACCACAGGAACCTTTTCCATAGATGACGACACACAGTACTTGCGGGGTGGACAGTCCGGGCATGTGAATCCGGACGATCTTCCGAGCATTTTTAGCGACCGTCGATTCTCTGATTTTGCCAACTTTAAATACCTCCCCCCGGAGAACGCACCTCGCCCCGGAGAGGACCGTGGAGAACCGATCGGAAATTATCCGCGTTTGAATGAGAAGTGGGGAAAAACGCGTCCAGGAGAACCGTGGAAGACGACGCTAACGCTGGACGAGTTGATGATTTCTTTGAAGCAGAAATCGATGCAGAGGTTTGAGTTCGCCCAGACGAGCCGATCTAATAATATTGTGGTGCAATTTTTTGAGCAGGATGTTTCTGGAGTTGAGAAGTTGTCTGTTGTCGATTTTGGTGAATTTGAGGACGATGATCCTCACAGTCCGGGAAAACGCGTTCTATTTGTCGGAAAGATACAGCGGGATTCTTTTGGTGCAGAGACATTTTTGTGTCTGTTCACAGTGGTAATTGACTAGGAAAGAAAAATGGCAAAGTTCTCAGTAAGAAGGGTTGCAATTGACAGTTTTTTTGAGTTTGCCGACGGAACTCTTCCGTTTGATTTAGTTGATGTGGTCAATGAGGCCGAGGTAAAGTCCTTTGATGCTGGCCAGAGTTTTGAGCGAGGCGAGGGTGTTTTTGAGTACAAGACAAAATTTTTGGTGAATCAGCGACGTGCATCTCGTTTGGGTGTCGTCGGTGTGAGATTTGAAATTTTTACGCGCAATCCTCGAACTAACAATCTTTCATCAGATGATGCGATCGAGACGTTCGAAGTAAGATTTGATACTGCCCAAGATGTGGTCTTCAATATTGGAGGACAGAATCTTTTTAATGCTTTCAACGTCACCGCGCCACCAAATAGCTTGAAGAAGCTTTTGGTTGCCAACACCTCAATGATGACTCTCCCAAGCGTCTTGTCAATTCCGAACCTCTCTAATATTTTGCCGGGCAAGACCTTCAAGCAGATCTCCAAGGATTTGAAATCGAACAATGAGGATCCGGCACAGGTATCAGCTGCTGGCAATTTTTCTGCAGTGACACCATTCAGTGCAATTTCTTTGGGATCTAGCAATAATTTTTTCTCTCACGATAATTCGATCACAAGCGCGGCCGGGGCGAGAGCTCCACGAACAAGAAAAAGTCTGGCTTCTCTTAGAAGGACGAATCGTAGCGCTAGAAGAGGAAAACAGGATCGACCACTTGTGCGGGCTGCGGTGTCAAGAAGCGAATCCAGAAGTCGCAGGTCTAGTGTCAGTTTTGCTGAACTGCTGCCCGTGAAAAGAGAGTACGTACAGACACTGTATTTGGGCAAGGGAGAAGTTCAGGGATCGGAGAAACTTTATGCGTCGATCTCCTCGATTGGTGCCCCACGAAGTCGATGCATCTTCACCAAGACGATTGTGGAAATCAATCATGGAAGAGAATTGAACGAGCTTCTTGCGAATCCAGAGCCGCCTGACGTTTCGCTAATAGATGCTAAGATGGCTTCTGTCTCGATTGTGCTCAAACGAACTGATCCCACTCTTCGTGTTGTGAGAGTGTTTAGAATTGTCACCAATTCAAACGTGGGAACAAGATATGTTGATGATGTGACAGACCTGTCCTTTTCTGAGTCTCCGGAGTCAAATATTGTTATTTTTGAGGATCTTTTGGACAATGTGTTGCCAAACAAGACCATTTATCGATTCGCGGTCGTGAATGGTGACGGCAGTATTGGAGAATTTTCAAGCATTGTCATTCCGTCATTCAAGAATGTGAGTGATCCATTGCGCACCGCGTCGATTCCTGTAGCTATTCGGGCGATTAATAAAAACGCAGGGGTGGACATTAGAGTTAATACGTTGTCTGACGATATCTTCACGATTCGATTGCTTAGACAGGAGTTTCACAAATCCGGAAGTTTTGATGAGTCTGTGGAAGAAATTTTGTCAATAGAGGGAGATCTCACTGTTTTTGTTAACGGCCAGAAGGATGCTTTTTATTTTAGGGACGAAACTGCTGTGCTGGGAAGGCATTATCGATATTTTGTCGCGTATCGGACAGGCACGATTGGATTAGCAAGCTTGGGCGAAGAAATAATTTCAGATGAGGACGAGACAATTATCAGGAGATTTGTCACTGGAGAAATTCCCTTTTCGATCTCTCTAACAGACCCCACAGCGCTCCAGGATGGAGACAATAACACGACTGTGACTTTTGAAATATTCAGTGAGCCAACAGTAGATTTTTTCAAAACTGTGACTACAGCGCTTCGAGATGCCGGTGTAGATACACAATTTATTTCAAATCTGTCAAAAGACGATTTAAAACCGAAATTTTTCACGATGTTTTTGGTGGAGAGGATAAATCTCAATACGGGAAGAAGAGTGTCCTTCGGTATTACTCCAGCTGGAAAATTTATCGATGATTCCGATAAAAGGCAGAAATTGGGGCTTCCGCCTCCCGTTTCAAACGGTAGGTACGAGTACGTTGTTAAAACTTGTCTTCAGCAGCCCGAGGTGTTTTTGCAGGCGTCGACTGTGGGTTTGATCAATCGATACGGCGATGAGATTCAACGCCTGGCGTCACGTTTTGCTCGGGCGATATACAGCAGAATGGGAGTTTTGCCGCCTGAGTTTGATGTTCGCGAAGGCCGGTCAATTGAGAGCCTGATGCTGGAATCACAAGTGGGCCAGGAGCTAGCTGTCAGAGTTGCAATTCCAAAGACTGAGCCGATTATCGAGGACATGACAATTACTGAAAAAAGTCTGTACAGTTCTCTGACCTGGCGAGTGTCTGGAGATGTGAGCAATGTCAGCTACTTTTTGATCTACTGCACATACGATGGTAGCGATCAACTTTTGGGCGCTATCGCCTGCAGCAGAGGATCCGCGCTGTATCGGTACAGGGATGATAGATTTTACGGCGAAACCGGTGAGAAGTCTTACAGTGTGCGCGCCGTGAGTTTTGATGACGATGTGGTGGTGAAGTCGCCATCGATAAATGCTGAGAAGCTTTACTCGGTGCCTGAGAACCTTTTGGAGGGTGTGGTATTTAGTTACGGAAAAGGAAAGAACTATGTGCAACCAATTGGACAGTCGATCAACTTTCAGAATCCACTTGTGCCGCCTATGACATCTCCGGGTGTGTCCAACAAAGTGTGGTCGGCGCAGCCATCTCAACTACTCGAAGCGAAACCGAAGATGCCAGATCAGTTTGCTGAGATCTTTTCTTGGGACAGGGTCGATCTTCCAAGTTTTAGCGGAAAAGGCGGAGACAACAAGATATCACAGCTGGAATCGACTTCTATAGAGCCGAGTGCGTTAATTAAAAAAGGGTTACATTCCGGAAAAATAGATCCAACGACGGTGAAAGTTTCTGATGGAAAAATCACATCAGCGATCGGCATTGACAAGGCATCGTTGTTGTCAGCTTGGCACTCTGCCGCAAATCAACTTACTATTGACTGGAATATGGAGACATTTGAGGCCGAAGTATCGAATTCTGCGAACAAGACGGGTGCAGGGCACTTAGGTATGAACGAGATAAAGGATATGCTTTTTGGCTAATTCTGAGAAGGGAACATGTTTGGATTTTTTAATATCAAAATTTCATCACAATCTAGTATTGCGGCAAATGTAAACAAGACGACCACAGGGTTGGTTGATAATGTTGCGTCTGTTCCTGTCGTAGCAAAAGCCTCTCCCAAAAATGTGTCACTCATTATCAGAGATGCAACGGTTGATCTGAATGATCAGTTTCTGGTTTTGTCGAGCGAATCTAAGACGCCCAACTCTCAGCCCAAAACGAACGAGGAGGCGAAAATTGACAAGGAGCGGTCGGAGCCCTTGGTCATCTTTGGACTCAAGGCGCTTGACTTTTTGGGGGAACCCTATTCTCCAGTTTCTGCCGCGGTGACCCAGGCGTATCTGGAGGATAGAGTCTCGCAAGAGTTTGCGGCAAGAATTTTTGATGTGATACTCAGGGAGGACGAGAAGGCTTTTGATCAGTTAGAAGCTAGTTTGAGGCAACAGACACAGGATGCGCAGAATACAATCGAGCAGTTGAATATAATTTTTCGTTTTTTGAAGGACACAAACAGAGTTCTTTCACCCGACACTGCGCGGGAGAGCATATCGTCAATAGCGAGACAGGCGGCTGATGATCTGGGCAAACCTGAACCTCTGTTGGCTAACCAGCCGATGGCAACCGACCCCTACTCATTGATAGAGGGGCACTGTGTGCAATCAAGCATCAAAAATCTTAAACAAAAATCTCGCACTGCGCTTACAACACAAGCCTTGCAATTTGCCGCGCAGACGCTCTTCCGCGGATACACGCCCGAAATTTTGGGTATGGACCTGGTATCAGTGCCGGTCGGTTGGTGGACAGTTGCTGACAGTCTTAGGAATTCTAAGGGCGTTAATCAACAGCCAGCTACGTTGAAAACTCTCTCAATGAAGAACCACGCCGGCCAGAACTACGTGTATGGGTTTGATAATGAAGCGCCCTATGTAAATAGAGACTTTTACAAGAAATTACATGCTCCTGCACACAGAAGGTCCCTGGCATTGGTAACAATGTTGGCAAACGAGTACGCGATTTCTGCGGGTTTAGGGCGTCTTTCCGGAACACCACTTGGAAATCGTTTTGGATCTGACATCCCGCTGGGAACAGGTGATAAATGGGGGTATGTAGACTCTTATTTGGGTGTGCGTGCAGTGGAAAGTTCAACAGCAGGTCAACACCACCGCGGCAGTCTTATCGATTATTTGCTCGTCTCAAATAAGGGTGATGCTGTTGAAACAGGATCAAAAAGGCTGTGTTTGCTCGATGGCAATTTTGTGGTTGAAAGGGGGGGTGTTTTAAATTCTTTTGATACTTTTATGAAGTCTGTGGCGAGAGATCCCACCAACAACAAGGTCAATCTTTTTGATGGGGCTATCGACAGCGCCGATGATGTGTTCAAACAAGGTTTAAATTTCTACAAGAAGCTTCATCTAAGGGATAAGACACCAGTGCTTTTGACACCACGCGGTCTTTACACAAGAATGCTGGAGGAATTGTCAACTTCTCTCGACCAGTTTGGTGTGAGCAAGGATGCAGGAAAAGAACTCGATATAATGGAAACCTCTCTCTTCAAAATTTTGGCAGAGGGGAGCAAGAACGACACATCGCCCGGCTCAAGGGCCAACGTAGTCAAGCGGTTCTTGTTGTCAATGATGGCGCGAAAGGCGCTGCTCCAATTATCTGGAAAGGGTTTTGACTCTGACAAAACAGATGCTGCCGCGAATAAATCTTCGCAGAAAACCACATCGACAACTGTCACAATAAAAACCGGCAAAGAAGATCCTGTAACCTCCGTGATTACAGCGACTTCAAATCAGTCAGATGAGAACAACCCTGAAAATATCGAATTTAGTCGGGATGCGATTAGATTCTCGTCAGATGACGGTGATTTTATTAAGAAGAAAATAATTGATTTTGAGGATGATTCGGCAAATAACAAACTAGATGCTTTCAGAACCTATCCCACAGAGTCGGGTGTTCCTGGAAATCCGCTGCACCTGACGCGATGGACCGAGAATTTTTTTGAAGACATTTACGACTCTGAGTCCTCGCTTCTTAATAGAATTGTCCGGATTTATCTTGACATGCACGACGAGGCCAAGCGTCTCTCAAAATCAGAGAACGACGTCGCGACATTTTTGACTCCCGGAAGGTTCACACGAAACTCTCAGATCGACGGCACGCTGTCGCTTTCAATGCTATTTGAGGCTATGCTTGATTTGGTGTCAATGTTTGTGAATGCGCAAACACAGGACACGAAGAAGAAGCCCAAAAAGAGCAAGTGGGGATTTTCCTTTTCTACACCGAAGATGAAGCTCAAGACACCATTTTCACATAATAAATTTTCTATCAAGACATTTGTGGGAACAGACAGTCAAGCGGGATTTGCCGCGCGTGCTCTCAAGCTTCTAATTCAGGGATCGAAGGCAAACAATTTTGGTGCATTATCGACCAGGGTGGGTGACAAAAATTTAATTCCTGATTTGGACAGCAGCCCCGAGGATATTATTGTAACGGCTAGCTCCTATGGGTCTGAACTTTCCTTTTTGACTATGCAGGATTTCTTTTTTGATCTCGCGCGCGAGAGAGATATTGCCATGGCAGCATTGACATCTGTCTCTGCGATCATTGAGCATACTCAGCAGCAGACTCGAAACATATCCGATCTTGCTGCCATGCTGAGGGGTGAAAAGAAAGCTACAGATCTCGCGCAGTCGCTAATAGACTTCTCCAACAAACCAATTGGTGAGGACTATTTGACGTCGATAAGTGACTATTCATTGAGTATCAGCCAGAGACGCCTCAATCGGTATCACAGCTCCCTGTCTAAGCGGAGTAAGAGAGTTCCCAAATTGACCGAAGGAGAAGTTGTCTGTATGATCCCGGCATTTAAGCAGATGGGGTCGACCGCCTCTGACAATCTAATTTTTTGCACGGTTGGGTTGCCTGGTGATTACATTTCCGACACACTTTTGCCGGCATTTCGTCTTGCATCTGGGCATGCGTCCAATATTTTTGAGCAAATTACTGCTGTGCAGGTGGGGCGAGACGGGGTATTTGATGACATAAAATACGACCAGGTCACGAAAAACTTTTTTGTGCTCAATCTGATTGATAGCAGCAGTTTTGAGGGATTTGAAGATAATCCACCCCAGACTTTCGCGGACGTTGTCAAAAGAGCCACCTTGACGACAGGTGTCACCGGAGAAAAATTCATCAAACAGTATTCTGATGATTCTCGAGAAATGGCACAGCAGTCGTTAAGCAATGAGGTATTCTCCTACTTAGTGAGAAAAGCTTTTTCGGTTCTGTCAAGTACTGATCTACTCGAGGAAAATTTGGTTAAAATTGATTACACAAAGAGATCTGCTGGATCGGCAACACTAGCGAGAAAAATATGCTCTGCAGCCAAGATTGATGAGTCGACCTTTGACCAGTCATTTGTGGTAACAAAGAGCGGGACCACCACGACCAGGTTGTCTGAGCTGGAGATGTTGAAAACCACCTCGTCCAAGGTGAAAAAAATTGCCAATGGACAAACTTTTGAGTCTCAAAAGATAAGCGTCGCGACTGCTGAGCTATTTTATGACATCTTTGATTCTATTTACTTTCACGACGGACTGATTGAGGAGCGTGTTTTCTCTCCGGCGTATTTTGACAAGACGATGGGATTTTTGTTTGAAGCGTTCAAATTTCGCTCAATGTCAGGGAAGGCAGAGGAGGTGGTGAAGCTCGGAAAAAAGATAAGTACAGACAATCAACTGAGCATCGGTCTGACTAAATCAGATGTGACACCGGGCACAGTTTCAGTCAATTCGTACGCCATTAATGTAGTTCCTGCAGATCCGCTGGTGAGAAAATGAAACAAAGTAGACAGTTCACAATAGTCGACGTTCCAGATCCGGTAGACATTAGGGCGGAGTTCGTCTACAATTTTTTCACGCCGGATGAGAGGATCAACGGTGAGGGGGATCTTCGGGTTCCGGGTGCGACCACAATTAATCAGACGCAGAGATTGATCAAGGCCGGCACGTTAAAATCTGAGGTTCCCCGCTATAATGATGTGAATTTTAAACCCGCTCAGATAATTGAAATGGGAAATCTTGGTGATGCCAAAAACAATTTAAAATTGATTGATTTTGACTTAGACGATGTTTCATCCGAGGAGAGTATTACCAATGATGCGTTCGCTGCGTTTCGTGAGAGCGATCCGGATGCGTCTGCGCGAATTTCTGATAAGATCAAGAGTCTGAGCGCAGTGTTAGAGATAGACTTTTCTGCTTCAGACCAGACCAAGACGATCGCAAATTTATTGGGCGTGAAGAGGGGCATGATTCAGTCCTTGATAACGCCTTACCTTAATGCCAAAGACCTTAAGGTGAATTTTCGCCCAAAACAAAGCACAGCAACGATGTTCGACACAGCCGCCCAGCTCTCTTTAAACTCTCTTGTCAATAAGCGAGTTCTTGACATCACCGTCCAGGGAGCAGACGATGTGTCGCCCTTGAGTAAGTTTGAGATCCAAAAAAAGGCGCAGTTGATTGCGGACAACTTTAAACCTCGAGCAAATTCATCTGTTCTCACAGAAGCTGATCTGGAGCCAACCTTTATACCAATGCCTGACACTAGCCCGGAGCCGGAGCTCAATTTGACACCACAAATTGTAGGAGCGCAGACTGTGGGGTATCTCCTGATTAGAAAACAACTGGCACCTTCGGGTAGAATGGTGTCGACACGTGTGTTTCCGATCGAGGGTAGGGATAATATAAGATATCTTGACAGTCAAGTTGTGTATGGATCCAAGTACTTCTACTCGGTGCGCACGGTTTACCGAGTCGATGCGGTGGTTGCCTCAAGGGAACCGTTCGAGGAAGGGAGAAATTACCGAATCGCGACACTGATTGCGTCCAGACCCTCAAAATCAGTGGCCGTTTTGACAGAGGAGTTTGAGCCTCCGGACTCTCCCAACGGGGTGTTCCATAAGTTCAATTACAACCGAGGACGGGGTCTCATCATCACGTGGCAGTTTCCGTCCGGAAGATCGAGGGACACAAAATTCTTTCAGGTGTTCAAGCGATTCTCCATCTACGAACCGTTCCAATGCATTGGTGAGATAGATTTTGACGATTCGGTGGTAAGAACTCTGCGCCCAGAAACAATCAGGCAGGACTTGATCATAAAAAAAGTGGGTGGTTGGACAATGTTTGAAGATAAAAAGTTCAATCGAGACTCTAGGCCGGCTATTTATGCTGTCTGCGCTGTCGATGCGCACGGACTGTCATCAGGCTATTCATCACAAACACAGGTTGGATTCGACAAGATGAGAAACCGACTTACGCTAAAAAATATATCTCGACCAGGTGCCCCCAAGCAGTATCCCAATTTTTTTGTGGATCCGGATCTAGACGACAACATCGCGGTGGATAGTTTCTCGCAGGACGCGATATTCGACAGCGGACATACCAGAATGGACGTCTACTTCACGCCCGATGCCCTGGAGGCAAGAACCAGCTCTGGACGCGACGATGATGTGCTGGTAACAGACAGAAATCAGGGCATCTACAAGATGCACGTGCTAAATTTAGACCTGCAGAAATCAACTGTTGCAGAGATTAAAGTCAATGACAACCGCCAGTTTACGAAAACATGAGTGTGGTGATATTTAGACGTAGGTGTGTAAGATTGCACCAAAATGAGGAGAAATAATTATGGGCTTCCTTGACCACAGTACTAACAATATTATCATCGACGCTGTCCTGACCGACGCCGGACGTAAAAAAATGGCGGACAACAACGGTAGCTTCAAGATCGCCTTCTTCTCTCTGGCCGACGACGAGGTGGACTACACCATCATTCAGAAGTTCGGTAGAACGGTGGGAAAGGAGAAGATCACCAAAAACACGCCAATTTTCGAGGCCCAGACTCAGGGTAATCTGGCGCTCAAGTACAGAATGCTGACACTTCCCGACCCGACGATCATTCGTCTGCCGTCTCTGACGATTGTGGGATCTGCTAATTTGGCAGACAATGAGATCAGTTTTACGCGCAACCAGACGACATCGAACATTATCAATGTCGAGCAGCGAATTGATTCCGAGACAAAAATTCCGGACGGAACCTCTGACGTGACATTTACGGTGTTTGTGCCCGACAGGTTCCTGACAATTCAGGGCAAGTCTGCGCTCCAGGTGGAGTCCATGACCAGGATCGCTAGTTACAATATAGTCAGATCTGAGACCACAACCAAGAATGGCGCTAAGGCATCGTTCACTCTGGCGACGCAGCCGGGTTTGGACGATACGACGTTCAATGTCTACGGTGACGGCTCAACAATCAACAGTGTGGTCGCAGTAGTCGGTGATCAATCGGGCTTGCGCAAAGAGTTCAACGTTAAAATTAGCAAGTGAGAAGCGAGTAAATCATGGCAAGAGTAGTTGGCGGAAGCTTTAAGAGAATCACACCCGAGGACATCAAGCCCTCTCGGTCAGTGTTGAACCAGCTTGTGGATATCATCCAGGAGGACGTCTCGGGCTCCTCGACGAGGAGAGCGTACCAGGTCTTTGTGACCGGCGGCATCGGCCCCGGGGTGACCAGTTCCTTGTTTCAGACGGTGTACGACCAGGACTTCACTCTGCAGACCGCGAATCCGATGTTCGACATAACTGTCGGTCTGTTCTACAGCGGCAACACGGTGCAGAACTCCAAGACGGGCGAGGACTCCGCTGGAAAGCTTCTGTTCCCGTCCCACAGCCTGATGATGCGCGAGAAGATCGATATTTATAAGCAGTACGCCTCCACCCTTTTGGGGGATGCCGACCAGGCTTTTTACACACCGTTCCAGATCACTTCGACGCCGGCAACCTCCCCGACCAACCGAATTAACGAGGCGCTCTTTCTTTCTTTCAAGCGTCTCTTCGCGCGTGATGCTGTCAAGCGAGAGACGTTCGCAATCAGGCTGTACCAGAGTGCCAGCGTGGGAGCGTGGCATTCGGATGGTCTACCTCCTGCCGGTCGAGCAAATCTCAACTTAACATCGATTTCCGGGTCAGCAATCTACACCGACATCGGTGCCAGCACCAATCAACGCAGAACGTTCGGCGGCGCCGTGGGCGAGGTGAAGAACGCCGCAAACACCGACGAGACAGCTGGCCTGATCTTCTACGACCACGGCACGGTCGTGCTCGACATGAACTTAATTTTCTCCGCGTCCCAGAAGATGTCGGGAACCATTGACGCTATGCAAGCGGCCTCGACCTACAACCCCTACAGCACCGGCGGCCCCTCCATCGCTGCGGGTAAAACTGTGATGGGTGGCGGATCGTACGCCAACAACGTCGGAAATCCGAACGCTAAGTTCATTCCTGATTTCATGGTGTCCGCCTCCATGGACGACATCATCGACCACATCGCCTCCACCAGGTTCCAATCAGGATCTCTGACCGCGGCTACCTTCCAGAACAACACCAACATCAACTCCACCCTGATTTTCTGTCGGGCTACCGCGGACGAGTTCAATTATTCCACCAATCCGACTTTCGTGGATTCCGACGGTCGAATCCGCGCGATCGACAGCGGCCAGGAGGACGTTCAGAGGACGTTCACAATGCCGACGACGGTGGGACTGCACGACGAGTTCGGCAATCTGCTGGCGGTGGCCAAGGTGTCTAGACCAATCGAGAAGAATGATGAGAAGGACATCACGTTCCGGATCCGATTGGATTTCTAGCCTGGAATCGAGAGGGCAACGTGAGGTCAAATGTCGATCGTAAAGATCAATCCGGACAACATCGAGAGATACACACTTCTCGCGAACCCAAGAAGAACATTCTCTTCGGCATCCACTAATGCCATCGCCGCCGGAATTACTTCCGGCATCACAGGCACTCTTCCTTTGTTCGTCGACGGTTCTTCAACATTTAAGGATGTCTACAAAGATGTTGGCCTGAACGCCAGCGCTTCCGATGATGCCCAGATAGAGAATTTGCTGGGCGGTGTTCGCCAAACGTTATCATCAGCGACGAATGGTTACGGTGCTGTTTTAGCATACATGACGGGGGTCAATGCGCTCACATCGTCCGCTATGTTTTCGAAGCGACAGAGTGTGATCAGATTCGAGCCCACTGTAAAAATGACGCCAGACTTTCAGCGAAAACGGGTCGTTAAGGACGTGCTGTTTCCTTTCTATCGTTATGCTTATCCGACACTGCAGTGGTCGTACACAAATTACCACACGCTTAACTTCGTTACCTGTTCGTATCTACCCACCGGAAGCGTGATGATCTATCCGGCCGGCACGGGCACCGTCGCGCTGGAGGATACCAACTTTTACGCGCCTAGTTCGAGCTTCACGTTCGATTTCTATATCAATCCTCGCTACACGACTGAAAGGGTGTCTGACGAGTTTCGCCCAGGCACTATTTTTCACATGTCGTCCTCCTACGCTATCAGTTTAGTGACAGGAACTTCGGTGGGCCTGGATGGAAGGCCTGACGGATATCGACTTCTGTTGCAGTTGAGTTCGAGCGCTGAGATACCCCCCAGCTCGATCAAAATTTCGGGCAACACTGTGTCGGCTCCAAGCGTATCCACTGATACAGGATTTCTGTTTGTATCAAAAGATAATTCGCTTAAGAAAAATACGTGGCACCACACCGCGATCAGATGGGGTGGAACGACGGTCCAGGACGGTACGGGATCGTTCGTCATTGACGGAAAAGAGCAAGGGACATTTGTGATCACCAGCGCGTCCTGCATGAAGCCGATCCAGACAGCAGATGAATATCACGATTCCGACGCGCTGTTTATTGGAAACTTTTTTGAGGGCAGCAACTTTGATACAAAACCCATCGCGGGATTTTTTAACCCTAGCGCACACCTAGAGTTTGGGGTCATGGAGTTCAATCCAAATATCACAGAAGACCCGTCCGATGCTCAATTTAACCATCCTCTGAATGCCGAGGTTCACGATCTCAAGATCTTCGACAATTATCGAAACAATGAGCAGTGTTTGGAGACATCTAAGGAAGGGTTCAAATTGAATCCCTACTTTTCACAGCCCGGTGTGACCGGGTCACAGCCGGAACTTTCAGGAACAGCTGCTGATGAGGGGTTGCTCTTTTACGTGCCTCCATTCTTTACCAAGGCGACTGACAATCGGTACGTCAATCAGACACCGTTTTTCTACGCCACCGGAACGACAGAAGATCCCTTTAATGTGGCAATGTCGTTTGGAATCGCCGGACACGAACTGAATTTAGAGAATTTTTCTAGAGAATTTGTTAGAGGTTTTTACCCGCGCCTGTTTGGTCTAGAAGCTAAACGAATTACTCATACGACTCCGTCCGCACGCACAGCAAATTACTGGATTTATGAGTCGGGCAGCAATAGAAAGCGTAATATCACGGTGCTTCCCAATGATAACGGAAAGTTCACACCCAATTTTCAACTTCTTCTTTCAGGAGGTCTGACAACATCAAAGAGCGGGTCTGTACTCGATCGATTCCGGAACGATTTTGGTGCGATTGATCTCTCAACAATTACACTTAACAATCTTGTCAGCACGGCTTCTCTGCCCAAAGCAGACGATCCATCAGACAATGTGACTAAGTACCCTGATGGGTTGTTTGTCCCACTTATTGGCCCAACACCGGAAGATCCAGGTGTCTCGCCCGGCAATATTCTCACAATTTTACAGAGAACAAAAGACCCCAGCTCGAACGAGGTGATCTTCTTCGACGTTTCGAACATGTTCTACGGAGACCAGATCAAGCCCAAGTCTGTTGTATTAAAGGATCTGTCAGTGACAGGTACTAACGGCAGGGTGCAGATAACTCTCAGGGACAACGGGTACGGCAATCTCTATCGTGCCGACGCGAATAGTGCACATGCAAGTTGGGCATCTGTGGGTAATGTTGTCTATGAGGAGGGCATTATTATTGTCAAGTCTCCTAACTTGCCCCTGTTCGGATCTGACGCCTGGGAGCTCTCATTCGAGGGGCAGCGAAATATTCATGTTCTGGAGATCAACGTCACAGCCGACAAGGGGGTGATAAATTCTTCCTCTAATCCCTCCTACACAGATCTCATTCCCAGCGACTATCCGAGCGAGACTGCAAAATCATTTGTTTACGTGACGGGCATCCAGCTCCACGATGAGAATTTGAACGTTGTTGGCCGCGCAAATCTCGCACAACCCGTCGTCAAGAGGGACGGCGACAGGTACACGTTCAGGATCAGAATGGATTATTGATGAAAATATTGGGTCTTGACGTTTCCACATCGAATGTGGGGGTGTGTCTGGTGGACACAGGGGTACCCCAGAGGGACAGAGTCGTGCTAGCCTATGGAATACCCTTGTCGAAGGAAAAGGGGCTTTACACCAAGTCTTGCATGGTCAGAAATGAACTTTTGAGGGTTGCTGTCAAGCACAATGTCGATGTTGTTGTGGTGGAGGAGTCGCTTCAGGCTTTTCGAAGTAGAATGTCCTCTGCGGGCACGATCGCCAAGCTCAATCGGTTCAACGGAATTATCAGTTTCATCGCGAGGTCCGAATTTGAATGTCCTCTGCATCTGGCGAACGTTGTCTCCACTAGAAAGGCTGTCGGATGTTCTCTCGATAGAAAGTCAGACCTCAACACTAAGGAGCAGGTGCTGAAGTGGGTGATGGCACGAGAGGAGATGGAAAGCTACGTGTGGCCCACCAAGATAATGAAATCGGGAAAGAACAAGGGGGAGACTCGATTTGAGCCCATCTGCTACGACATTGCTGACGCTTTTGTTGTCGCGGTGTGGGGAGCTGATATTATGAAAATTGAGGATCTCGATGATACAAATCTATAGTGGATCTGGAGAAGTCTAGAAGAGCCAGGCTGTTAGACCGGGCATTTGGCAAGGGCGAACTCGAGCGGAGTGAGTCGAACCTACACTTGTGTTGTCCATCGTGTGACGATAGTAAAAAGAAGAAGCTCTATGTTGCGCTCGACACAGGTTGGTACAATTGTTGGGTCTGCGGTCTTTCCGGAAAGAACGTGTACTTTTTGTTTCGAAAGTACGCACCGAAGTTTGCTTCGGAGTGCACGGAGGTCTTTCCGAACACTGGCACACTTCTGCCTCTTGCACACGAGAAGAGAGAGGAAGTTGCAGAGCTTCCTGAGGACGTGAAGCTAGTTGTGGAGTGTCTATCTGATCCTAATGCGCGTGATGTTTATAGATATTTGCAAGGCCGCGGCGTATCGAAGCTTGATGTGTACCAGTGGCGAGTTTGTGTGTCGCAGGACTTCACGTTCCGGAGAAAGGCGATATTTCCCTCGTTCGACAGCGAGGGGGAACTTAACTACTTTGTAGCTAGATCGATTGACGATTCCAAATTCAAGTATAAAAATGCGAAAGTTCCAAAGAATAGAATTATTTTCAATGAGATCGACATAAATTGGAACGATCCAGTGGTATTGGTTGAGGGTGTCTTCGACGCGGTTAAATGTCCGGAGAATACAGTTCCTATTTTGGGATCGACGCTTTCAAAGAAAAGCCTTCTCCATGCGCGATTAGCACAACATAGAAGCACTGTGGTTGTCGCCTTTGACGAGGATGCGGAGTCAAAATCTCACATTGTGTGTAATAGACTGATGGCTGCCGGTTGCACGGTTTTCAAGTGTACTGTGACAGGAGATGATTTGGGAAGCAGATCCAAGTGTGAGGTGGAGAAAATTTTATCGACCGCACAGCCATGGCTGAAGATATCACAGATCAACCACAAGATCGCCTCCATCAAGAGTGGCTCGATTCTATGATCAAAATTGCGCACTTTGCGGACATCCACTGGCGAAGCCTCACTCGACACGAGGAGTACAGGAGATCGTTCGAGGACGCGTTTAAAAAATTGCAAGTTCTTCAACCGGATGTCATTCTTATTGCGGGCGACATTGTACATTCCAAAACACAGGGAATTTCTCCGGAGATCATTAACAATCTCACCTGGTGGTTCAGAAATCTCGCCGAAATTGCTGAGGTGCGAATCACATTGGGCAATCACGACGGATTGATTTTGAATCCCGATAGGGAAGATGCGATCTCACCGATTATTAGTGCCCTCAATGACCCCCGAATTGTGCTCCACAAAAAGTCGGGTGTTTATCCCTTGGATGAGCGGCATAATCTCTGCGTCTTCTCCTGTTTTGATGAAATTTCCTGGAATCAGGTCGTGCCAGAGAAGGAAAAAACAAATATTGCCACGTTTCATGGGCCGGTTTTGGGATCTAAAACCGATGAGAGCTGGGTAATTGAGAGTGAACTGAAAGATGATTTTTTCAATGGGTTTGATTATGTGCTTTTGGGGGACATTCACAAGCAGCAGTTTTTGACCGACAGAATCGCGTACTGCGGGTCAACAATTCAGCAGAATTACGGTGAGGATCCCGGCAAGGGATTTCTGTTTTGGGGAATTGATGGCGATGACTTCAAGGTGAAATTCGTTGAAGTTCATCATGAGTTTCCGTTCGTGACTTTGAATTACGACGGAGACATCGACTCGCTGCAGGCGGAGGTCGAAGAGTGTCCAGAAAGATCAAGATTTAGAATTAGAATTCAGCAGTGGGTGACACAAGCTGAAATGACCCAGATTCGGGCCGCTATTAAAGATGTCGCGACGCCCGAAGAGATCGTCTTCAAGAGAGAGGCGGATGATGCAGCTCTTGAACTTTCTAAGGAAACTCTTGAGGAGGCGAAAGGAATAGACAGTTTTGATGCTGTGAATGCTCTCGTCAAGGACTATTATTCCAAGTCAGATCTTTCTCGAAGCTCCCAGAATTCGATGTCGTCTATGCTCTCCAACATTTGGAACTCAACAAAGATAGCTGACAACGTGTCGAACGGACGCTGGTCGATCAGACGAATTGATTTTGACAATATTTTTGGTTACGGCGCGGACAATACAGTAAATTTTGACTCGGCAACCGGAATCACAGGAATTTTTGGAAAGAACAGATCGGGAAAGTCGTCCATCTGTGGCGCGTTGTCCTACGCGCTCTTCAACGGCAGCGATCGCGGTGCAATGAAAAATATTCACATTGTCAATGCACGCAAAAATTACTGCAAGGCGAAGGTCATCATCTCCAAGAAGGGAAACAATTACCTCATTGAGAGACAGACAGTCAAGAAGACGAATAAAAGAGGACAGGTCAATGCGTCAACCCACTTGAACCTCTTTCAGTGCGACGACACAGGAACACCCCTCAGAGACCTGACTGAAGAACAACGCCGCGAGACTGAAAAACTTCTGAGGAGCATTGTCGGAAATCTAGAGGACTTTCTTCTCACCAGTCTTGCCTGCCAGGGCGACATCAATAGATTCGTTTCTCACGGACCCGCTGTTAGAAAATCAATTCTGGCAAAATTTTTACGCCTGGATATTCTCGATGCCCTTCACGAGCAAGTTAGACAGGAATTATCTGTTGCTAAGGCGTCTCTTAAAAAAGTTCCTGAAAGGCAATTCGATGTTCAGATCGTCGACAGAACCTCAAAAATCAAAGCTAGAAAATCTGAAAGGGATGCTGAGACGGAGGCACTCGAAAAGATAACACAAATTCTCAACTCACTAAATTTATCACTTGAGAGCCAGGGAGACGAGATCTATACACAGACAGAAGTCGACGATCAGACCGCAAAGGTGAACGAACTGTCAACAGAGATCAGAGAGTTAAGGGTGAGCAAGGAGGTTCTTGAGACAAGAAAGGAAACACTTCAGACAACGCTGGACGATCTACGTTCTGCTGTTGAGGAGATCAATTTTGATCATCTTCGAGAGGTAAAAAATCAGATAGGTGAGACCGAGAGAAGCCTGCTTGAGATCAAGATTGAGATTGAGACAAAAGCATCATCGCTCAAGTCTGATAAACGGGAGGTGAAGAAGCTGTCGGACGTCCCGTGTGGCGAGGCTTTTCCAGCGTGCAAGTACATAATCAGCGCAAGGAAGGCCGAAAAAAGTCTGCTAGAGAAGCAGGAAGGCTTAAAATCTTCCAGAAAGTACGCAAGTTCGTTGAAGTCCGCGCTTAAAAAGATGATGAGAGAGGATGTGGATAAAAAATTGGATCAGAAACGAGATCACGATGAGAAGATATACCACCTGACCCAGGAAATTTCCAAGTGTGATTTGTCTCTTCTTGGCACTGAGGGGCGAATTGTGAACTGTGAGCGGGATCTTCGTAATTTCGATGCGATTCTCAATAGGATGAAGGTAAATTTGTGCTCGAGCGAAAGCGCGCAGGAGAGAGATCTGATAGTCAGAAAACGAAAGATTGCGGAGGAGAAACTGACCGAGGCAAAGAAGAAGATCGAATTTCTGTCTGAGAGAGTCGGACTATTGACCGCTGAGATCGACCAGCTTAGAAGGGACAAGGCTTGTTATGAGGAGAACAACCAAGATGTCTATGTTCTGTCTCTCCTCCAACGAGCGCTCAGTCGAGACGGAATACCGTTACAGATTGTCAAGCGCAAGCTACCCGTAATCAATAGAGAAATAGCCAATATTCTGCAAGGTGTGACAGGTTTCACTGTCGAACTGGTATCTGACAATCCTTCTGGCATGGACGTCATACTCGACTACGGGGACTCAAGCCGTGTAATCGAATGTTGCAGCGGTATGGAGAAGATGATGGCGTCTCTCGCCATCAGAACAGCACTTTCCCGCGTATCCAGCTTACCAAAGTCGGATATGCTGATCATTGATGAGGGTTTTGGTGCACTGGATGCCTCTAATATCGAGTCCTGTACCGCGCTTCTTCGAAGTTTAACAAAAACGTTCAGATCTATTTTAATCATATCACACGTCGACACTGTAAAGGATGTTGTGGATAATGTCATCGAGATCTCAACAAGCAAAGGGCACGATTCCCAAGTCAAATTCTTTTAGAGGCAGCTATCGTCTTATTTTTCCCAATGTTGAAGAGGTCTACGCGTGCCCTGTCTGCGGTTATTTGTTGCGAGATAATAAAGATTTTGAGGCTTACTACGAGAAAGGCGCTTGTACCTTGTGCATAGATACTTACTACTATATGAATGCCGACCAGTGGAAGAAGGGTTGGCGGCCCGACAGAAACGAGGTTAGAAAAAATGAATTTTAGCGATGTCAATGTGCTTGGCAACTTGATCGATACCACATACGGAAAGTCGTCGTCTCCTAGCGGAACTTACTCCATTAAGTGTGCTCTTGCCGGGGAGACAATGACCATAAAGTACACGACACTCGTTCATTTTGCCTCCGAGCGAGGACTTCCCGCACAAGTTACCAGATGTGCTGAAGAAGCGATTCAACTCTTGGACGAATACCTGTCCCGCATTAAGAAAGATTTTAAAACCGAGACCGGTCACGTGTTGAAAACCACACATGTTGGGGGACACGACAATGTAGAGCTAATTCAGTCCACATCTAACTCACCTAGAAAGATCGCCTACTACAGAATGCACAGAACCCTTACAGTAGGGTAATTTATGCCAGCACCTACAGCATCACAAGCCCGAGCGATCATAAAGTGTGGAAAGGACCCCGCTTATTTCATCAACAAGTACTCAAAAATTCAGCATCCAACTCGTGGCACGATTGCTTTTGATACTTACCCCTTCCAAGATGAAATAATAGCGGACTTTCTGGAACACCGATTCAATATAGTCGTCAAGTCTAGACAGCTCGGTCTCTCTACTGTCTCCGCGATTTACGCGGTGTGGTTGGCCATCTTTTACCGAGATAAGAATGTTCTGATCATCGCCACTAAGCTGGCTGTGGCACAGAATTTTATTAAAAAAGTTAAAGTTGCCCTGAGGCATCTTCCGCCATGGTTGGTGCTGCCTGAGATTACTGAGAAGACCAAGCAGCATGTCGCGTTTAGCAACGGATCGCAGATCAAGGCGATTCCTACATCGGATGACGCCGGCCGATCGGAAGCGCTCTCTCTTCTCATCATTGATGAAGCAGCGTTCATTCGAAATTTTGATGAGCTCTGGTTGGGTCTCTACTCCACACTGGCGACCGGTGGTCGTGCGATAGTGATCAGCACACCCAACGGCACCGGGGGTCTGTACCACACGCTGTGTGAAGAGGCTTCACAAGGACAGAATGACTTCAATTACATCAAATTGATGTGGGACGATCATCCCGAACGAGATGAAAAATGGTTCGCGAAAGAGACGAGAAACATGACGAAGAAACAGATTGCACAGGAGTTGATGTGTGATTTTTCTGCCTCGGGTGATACGTTCATCGCGTCCGAGATTGTCGAGATGCTTCGAATGCAAGTGGAGATGCCCATCGAGAAATGGGGACCCAATGGAGGGGTGTGGCAGTGGAAGTACCCCATGGCCGACGACAAGTTCGTGATATCCGCGGATATTGCGCGGGGGGACAGCGCTGACTACTCGACATTTCAGGTGATAGATGTGAATCACTGTGAGCAGGTTGCGGAATTTAGAGGGAAGATTCCCCCCGACCAGTTCGCAACACTGCTTGCGGAGGCCGGCAAGAGATTCAATGATGCTTTGCTCTGTCCCGAAAATAATACTTTTGGGTATACTACCATTCTAAAGTTGGTTGAGTTGGGTTATAAGAACCTCTATTTCAAATCGCAAAAGGACAGGTTTGATGTCCTGTATGGAAACAATCCCACTTCGAGCGTGTCCAAGATAGGCTTCCACACGAATGCGGCGACAAGAGGCCCAATTTTGACGCTGCTTGAGGACAGGCTAAGAAACAACACGCTGAAGGTAAGGTCCTCCAGGTTGATCGACGAGCTCAGGACGTTCATCTGGAAGGGAAACAAAGCGCAGGCCAAAAAGGGAAAGCACGACGATCTGGTGATGGCTCTAGCGATCGGAAACTCTCTGGTGGAATCGTCTGGTGTCCATTCGATCAAAAATATTGACATAAGTAAGGGAATGCTGGCGGGGTTCGCCGTGAACAAAAGAGACGATACCAAACGAAAACCGGTGCGCCACTTCAACAATCTCAATCCCTTTATTCCAATGCCCGCTGATGCTTACGCGTCGTCGAGAAGGTCGGAGGATGACCTCGAGGAATTTGAGTGGCTTATCAGATGAACACACCAATTTTTATGTGGTTTGACACAAGAATATTTAATAGTTTGAGATTAATATGAGCAAAAACAAAGGATCACTGTTTACACGGCTGACAAAGCTTTTTCGCGGGGGGCCGATAGTCAGACGAAAGGTGCGGGATTTCAGTCAGCCCGACGCGTCCACCGCGATGGAGGTGTTTCGAAAAGCGCATAGTGATGTGTATAATAGCACCCTGAGTGCTTATGGTGCGTTCGATAGAATGTCGCGTTACAGCGACTTTAGTGAAATGGAGGCGACTCCAGAGATAGGCTCGGCGCTTGACATTTATGCGGAAGAGACTGTGAGCGGCGACGATAAGGGCAGAGTTCTTCATGTGTACTCAGAGAATAGTCGACTCCAGGAGATTTTGGAGGAGCTGTTCTACAATGTACTCAATGTCGATTTCAACTTGGTGATGTGGGCCCGAAATTTGTGTAAATACGGAGATTTCTTTCTCTTCAACGATATCTCTCCCGAGTACGGGGTGGTCAATGCCTACCCGATCTCCATCAGCGAGATGGAGCGTGAAGAGGGGTTCGATGCCAACGATCCCATGGCTGTGAGATTCCGATGGATCACTCACGGCAACCAGACGCTCGAGAATTGGCAGGTGTCCCACTTCAGATTACTCGGAAACGATGCTTTTCTTCCCTACGGGTCTTCCGTTCTGGAATCGGCGCGCAGAATTTGGCGCCAGCTGATTCTAATGGAAGATGCGATGCTCGTTTATCGTATCGTACGTGCGCCGGAAAGAAGAGTGTTCTATATCGATGTCGGAAATGTGCCTCCCGAGGACGTCGAGAACTACATGCAGCAGGCTCAAACCAGCCTGAAACGTCAGTCGATTGTCGATAAAGACAACGGCAAGGTTGATATTCGTTACAATCCATACTCGGTGGATGAGGATTATTTCCTTCCTGTGCGCGGGGGAGAGACTGGCACGAAGATCGACTCGTTGGCAGGGGGAACAAATACCGCAGCGATCGAAGATGTTGAGTACATTCAAAAGAAATTGTTCTCTGCGCTGAAGATCCCCAAAGCTTATCTTGGATATGATGAGGATGTCGGTGCGAAGGCCACACTTGCCCAGGAGGACATCAGATTTAGTAGAACAATCTCACGCATCCAGAAGACAATCGTTTCCGAGCTCAACAAACTTGCGATGATTCACCTCTACTGTCACGGTTTTGAGGGAGAGGAACTGGCCGATTTTGAGTTGAGACTCACGAACCCCAGCTCAATTGCTCAACAGCAAAAACTTGAGCTGATCAGAACACAGTTCGAAATTGCCGCCGGCGCACCGGAAGGTGTGGTCGACAGGTACTGGATCAGAAGAAATATTCTCGGACTCACCAACACGGAAATTGAGGAGATTCAGAAGGGTAGAGAGGCTGACAAGCAGGAGGACGCTGATGTCGAGGCCTCTGGCGCTGCTGGTGAGGAAGGTGGGGCCGGTGCCGAGGAAATCGGCGGAGAGACGGCCGGTGAAGATCTATTTAGTGGTGATCGCCCTGAAGGGAAACTTTTGACAGCACTTCCCGGAACCGGAGAAAAAGAAGACAATGGAGAGGAGGGGGATGACGACATTCTGGATCTTTCCATGGACGACGATGATGCACCCGACAAGGCACAAAAAAGGATGCTCAATGTATTTGGCGGTCCAATCAAGGCGGATAAAAAAGTCAGACACGGGCCTGGATCAACTCAGATGCCCAATTTTGGAAAGATGGTATCTGTTGGTCGATCGGGAAGGGGTCAGGACAGCATGAACAAGCCTTTTGATTCTGACTTTCTGTCGAATCCGTTTACTGAGGACACTTCACACGCATCAGTCGCCAGACCTCGAATTACGAGCGATATTGAGAAAATGTTCTCGAGCATGGAAAACACGATAAATAGTAATAGGCGCTCTCTTCTGTCTGAGGCGATGCTTGATGATGATTTGTTAGGAGACAACCACAAT
>Ga0080013_1000982_pt1 | contig 38804 bp, 40 predicted proteins | sample ETNvirenome_6_85_FD_69236 | JGI IMG/M metagenome (GOLD analysis project Ga0080013, IMG submission 69236) | Marine viral communities from the Pacific Ocean - ETNP_6_85 (SPADES assembly) (version 2) | ecosystem: Environmental > Aquatic > Marine > Oceanic | place: Pacific Ocean | collected 2013-06-19 | reverse complement strand
ACAGTCAACAAAACACCTACGGCAGATATACCAATCTTCTAGAATTTTTTACAATACCTCATTGCACTCGCCGGTCCCCACCGCCTTGATGGAGGCAATGGCGTGTGGATGTGCGGTAGTTTCTACTGCTACGTGCATGATTCCAGAAATTATTCAGCATGGCGAAAACGGCTTTATGTCCAATGACGCAGAAGAATTACGACAATTTTTGGAGGTATTGCTAAAAGACGAGAACCTAGCCATAAAAATGGGCCAAAACGCAGCCAAGACCATAAAAACTAAGTATAGTATCTCAAACTTTGTTGACGGGTGGAACGAGTTATTGTATACTACAATTGAGAACTACAAGGAGTCACAATGAATATATATCTATCTCCAAACGAACCAGCAGACAAATCATATCAGTGGGTGCAAAATATTGGCACGTTAAACGGTCTTGTTTCAGATAGCGAGGCGCGGGCAATCGTCTGTGACATGTTTTTGGCACAGTTCACATATGGCGAGATACCACAAGTATTGGAGCACCTTTATAAAAAAATGAGAACCGGATGTGAGCTAACCATAATAGAGCCAGATTTAAATTTTATCTCTAGGTACGTGCTAAGAAATGGTATTGATCAAAATTATTTATCTCAAACTGTTTTTGTTGGGACAGCCATTAAAAGCATCCCAGACATGGAAACGGTTGTCTCGGGGCTGCCATCAAATATGCAGGTGGTACACAGGGGATTCGACGAAGCGTCTTGTAAATCGCTAATTAAAATTAAAAGGAGGGCGTAGCCACCATGCAGACCAATTGTGAAAACTGTGTTTTTGCAGTAAAAAAGAATCTAGATTCTGAATACCAGCAAAGTGGATGTCTCATGGATAGATCTAGAAAACTGGGCGTTGCGGAGATAGTAGATGGCAACTATATACTCAATGGCTATTGTAATACATTTAGGCCCCAAGAGTGGCTGGAAGAACTAACAGCTGAACAACAAATGAATACGGCTGAAGTGGTGTTAGATGAGGTTGCAATACGCATGGGCTTTATTGTGCGACTAGATCCCACACCAGACGCCATCAGTCAGCTAAGAATAACGCTAGAAGACATAGCGAATCAGGAGGATCACGCTCCGGCATACGTGGTTGTCATAACACCAAAGGTGGAATACAACGAAGAAATTTGGGATCTTTTTCTTGAGTTCTTTGGGGATCGTAAGGGCGTCAAATTTCATATTACGCAAACACAGCAAGATACATTTGACGTAGACGCGGCCTTTGAGCACGCTCAAAATGGATGGATGTATCTAACGACAACTGGCGAACGAGTAATGAGAAACCTGATGGCCAAAGTTAATAAATTGGTCAATGTGGACATGAAGCAACTAATGGTGGTCAGGCCATATAAGGACATGAATGGCTTTATGTTTCCTGCGTACTTGTTTAAGTTCCTCAACGGCAATAAGCCCAAGGTATACGGAGACGAGACAGTGGACGCGGGATCATTTATAGAAAAAATAGAAACAGCGGCTAAGGATAGCTCTCCAGAGCTGTTTATTGATTGGAGCGAATTTAAAAATGAAACCTAAAGTTGCCATAATTATCACAAATTATAACTACGGCAAATATATCATGGCTGCCGTAGATAGTATTTTAAACCAAACATATGGTGGTGAGATTCGCGTATATGTGGTTGACGATGGTTCGTCGGACAATTCTTGGGACTTATTGTCCGAAATTACTGATCCAGTAGAGCCATTTGCGCACATAGATCGCCCCCACTATAGTGGTCCCATGGATGTCAGACATCGGGGTGGGGTGTATGCATATAGAATCAAAAACTCTGGGGCCAGCACCGGAAGAAATGTTGCCATTTACGCCGCATGGGAGTGGGCAGATATTTTTGGGGTGCTGGATTCAGATGATGAATATTATCCAGAGAAAGTGGAAAAGCTGGTAGCAAAGCTAGTGGAATATCCCGAAGTTGGCGTTGCGTATGCCGACTATAAGAACGTCAATCCCACATTTGGTAAGAGAGAATTTAAAACATCTTATAGTGCGCAAACCCTAATGCAGCGATGCATTGTCCATAGTAACTCGCTCATTAAAAAAGAATACTTAGAACAAGTCATTCTACCTAACGGAGAGATATTTGATAGCAGGCTGCATGGCCCCGGAAGCCAAGAGTTTATAGGATGCACAGAAGACTACGACCTTTGGATACGTTTATCTAAGGTGTGCGTCATGACACATGTTCCAGAATGTTTAGCGACGGCCAACATAACCGGACAAAATCAATCGTCCAAAATGACTGCGGAAATATTTAATGAGCACGCTAAAATCTTAGGATCTAGATAGGAACGCTTTAAGATGCCCAGATTTGTAACCAAAATTACAAAAGACACGCAAAGATATGTTGAGCAAGACATAGCAATCGCTATATTGAGCGCTGGCGCTGGCTCACGTATAAAATCTTACGAGCCGAGAAGCCTATTGCGGATAGGCAACAAGTCCTTGATAGAGCACCAAATATCGACTATAGGTGAGTGCTTCGAATCGCCTGAAGTAATCAGTGTGGTTGGGTATGACTGCGAGAGAGTAATCAAAAAGATTAAAAACAAGACGAGAATTGTAGAGAATCAGTTACATGATCAGAGCAACGCATCGGAGAGTATGCGGCTTGCGTTTCACAATACGCCTAGAAAGAATTTCATGTTTTTTCATGGCGACCTATATTTCAACAAAGAAACGTTGCAAAATCTAGATTACAAAAAGTCATTCATAATTATTGACACCAGTGGTCAAATAGCCGACAAAGAAGTTGGCGTCACCATAAACGACAACAAAGCCAGCATACTGTCATATGGGCTTCCGGTTAAATGGGCACAAATAGTTTATGTGACCGGCAAGGAGCACCGAATATTAAGAAACATCTTTCAAAGATACACACCATCAGATAAAAAGCTTCTATCGTTTGAGATAGTCAATAGAATGATATCTATGGGTGCCCAGTTTAACTGCTATGAGCCAGACAAAATGTCTATAGTGGAGATAGACAGAATAAAGGATTTAAGACAATGAAAATAATGATTTGTAGTGATGGAACCAACGCCCACCTATACCAACGGACGGCGTGGGTCAATGCATTCAACGCGGTGGGGGCGCAAGCGGTGCTATGGGACAAAAACACCATTGCCGCTTTTGATGCATTTGATCAATTTGAACCTGATATCTTTTTAGGGCAATCTTACCATTTAGATTCGTCCACCCTGAAATGTATCTATGAAAGACCACACATGAAAGTGGGACTACGTGCCGGAGACTGGGGAGACCACGAAGAAGAAGTAGATAAAGAGAAATACAATATCCTTTTTTGCTCCAAAAAAGAAAAAGACATCCTTAAACGATTGAAAGAAGAAACCGGCAAGCCAGACTTTGTGCATATCCATTATGATGATGAGGCAATAAAAGCTACCCACAATCATTTTGAGTCCATTGGCATAAAACCAATATCGCTAATGATGTGTGCGGACACGTTTGCATATCGTGACGGCAGGCTTGATCCCAAGCTAGAATGTGATATCGGTTTTGTGGGTGGATATTGGCCATATAAGGGCCAAGTTATTGATTCGTATTTAATGCCATTGCTAGAAGATGTGACCAAATACAAGGCAAAAATCTTTGGAAACCAGCCGTGGCCCGCAAATCAATATTGCGGCTTAATAGCGGACGAAGATGTAAAAAATCTTTTTGTATCTGCCAAGGTGTGTCCAAATCTTAGTGAGCCACACGCACAAAAGTTTGGTTTTGATGTAAACGAGAGAATTTTTAAGATTCTTTATGCAGGGGGTTTCTGTATCTCCGATAATGTAGCATCATATAAAATGTTTGGAGATGGCGTCGTTCTTGCTGACTCCCCAACAGACTTCAGGGACAAGATTGATTACTATCTCAAGGAGCCCGGAAAACGCATAAGTACGGCTTTAAAAGGATATAGATACGTTTCGGAAAATCACACAGGCTTCCACAGAATATCGCAAATCTTGCAAGGAGTGGGTCTTGATGAGGCGTCATCAAATGTATTGAAAGCCATTCAAGAAACAGAATTAACGCAATGAACATAAGGAACCACTAAATGGTTAAAAAGGTTTTAGTTACAGGTGCTGGCGGTTTTTTGGGCAAATCGGTCTGTAGCCATATTAAAAAACTGCACGATAGATATCAATTGATTGCACTGCGAGGAAAGGGTGAGTGGGATCTCACTAAGCAGAAACATGTTGACTATCTGTTGCAGGAGTTTGAGCCTGACATTGTGGTACATCTGGCGGCCACATGTGGGGGAATTGGTATCAATAAAGAAAATCCCGGCCTCTTTATGTACGACAATCTATCAATGGGCATGAACCTTATTGAGTCCTGTAGAAAGTACGGCAAATTGGATAAATTCATCATGGTGGGAACCGTGTGTGCTTATCCTAAATTCACACCGGTGCCCTTTAAGGAAGATGACATTTGGAACGGCTACCCAGAGGAAACAAATGCTCCCTATGGCATCGCTAAAAAAACTCTCATGGAGTTATTAATAGCATATGAAAAACAATACGATTTTAGCTGCACAAACTTAATTCCGGTCAATATGTATGGCCCCAATGATAACTTCAATCCTAATAGCAGCCATGTAATACCAGCCCTAATCCTAAAGTTCGCCAAAGCCATTAGGGACGGACACGCTGACGTAGAGCTATGGGGAACCGGGAAAGCTAGTCGAGAATTCTTATATGTGGACGATTGTGCTCGCGCCATTTGTATCTCGTTGGACGCCGACACTACTGCTCACCCAATCAACATTGGGACTTGCAGTGAGATAACGATCAAAGAATTGGCACACACGCTTGGTAAAATCATGGGATATGAAGGCCAAGTAGTATTTAACTCTGACTACCCAGACGGGCAGCCCAGAAGATGTTTAGATGTAAGCAGGGCTCACAAGGTATTGAATTTTAAAGCCCAAACAAAGCTGTATGAAGGATTAAAGGAAACAGTAAGCTGGTTCTATAAGAATGAAGGAAAATTCATTGATTACTTCAATCATATTCAGTAAAAACAGACCCCTGCAATTGGACCTATGTCTTAGTAGTATCAATCGTAACTTTTCTGATTCCACGCAGAATATTGTCATTCACAATAATTCAAGTGAATTTAGTGAAGCTCATGGACTGCTAGAATCCGAGCACCCCAAGGTAGAGTTTTGGCCACAAAGCGATTCACTGTTTAAGGATGTTTTGATTGCCGTTGAGTCGTCAGAAAATGACTACATTTGCTTTTTTACGGATGATGACATATTCTATATGCCCTTTTCCGCTAAAGATTACACGATTTTTAATAACGATGGTATCGCTTGTCTGTCTCTAAGAATGGGAATGAATATTTGCGAAAGATCGCATGGTGGTGTTGTGGGCAGTGATCTATGTAAACAAGTATTTCAAGCTGATGAAGATCTTTTAGCTTGGTCAAAAACGTCCCACACATACGGTTCATATTGGTCGTATTCACTATCTGTTGATGGTCATATTTTTAGAAGAAAAGATATAGCAGACATGATGAATGAGCTATGTTTCTTGGGAGATAGATGCGGAGGACAACAAACACCAAACCACTTAGAATCTGCAATCCAAAGATTTTGGGCGCTTAGTCCTAATTTTATGGCTTCGCCTCGACATAGCGTTGTGGTAAATAGTCCCAACAATCGAGTGCAACAAAGCCACGCACACAACCGGTCTGGTGATCTACATGACTACGACGAAAACTATTTGCTGGGCAAGTACATGGCCGGAAACAGAATTAATATTGACTATTTAAACTTTAATGATATAAAGTGTCCACATACTGAAATAAACATCATGGAGGGACTTGGATGATATTTGATCTCAACGCTGTTCAAGATGTAAGTGGGACCAAGATTACGGGCTCGATTCACATAGGCGCATTCGTGGGGGAAGAGCTTGAGCAATATAGAGGATTGGGGCTGTTCAACACCATGCTCTTTGAGCCGCAGAAGAAGCTATACGACATAGTTCGCCAGAGATGTATTCTCGACGAAGTAGTATTCAATGTGGCTCTTGGCTCCCGGCGACAAACAGTTGAAATGTTTATCTCAGACAGGGCTGGTGGCGTAGATCAGGGTGCTGGTGCTTCCAGCTCAATACTAGAACCCAAGAAGCATCTCTCTGAGCATCCCGAAGTAACATTTCCAGAAAAAGAAGTTGTCGAGGTTCATCGTTTTGATGATTTTGCCAAGGGGCTGAGCTTAGAACTCGCCAATTATAACTTACTCAATATTGATGTACAGGGATATGAGCTAGAGGTACTATTGGGGGCTGAGAAACTATTGCCCCAGATAGAAATGATTATAGCTGAAGTCAACAGAGATGAGATGTATGCCGGATGCCCCATGATAGAAGACATAGATAGCTTTCTTACAGAACACGGTTTTAAAAGAGAGCACACAAGCTGGCAATCACCCAGCTGGGGTGATGCGCTATATATCAAGAAATAAGGAGATCGTATGGTTCCGGTGCCACAATTTAATAAAATATTTCACTACAGTAACATTAGTATCGTTACGGGAACTCTTAATAGAGTAGAGTACTTGAGAGACCTGCTGCACAATACCGTATATGCCGACGAAAGAATTGAGCTTGTTCTAGTAGACGGCGGAAGCACAGATGGAACAATTGAAATGCTGGAAGACTTAAGTCATCCTCGTGTCAAACTTATCCAGCACGGACAGCGTAGCTCCTATCCACATTACATGAATCTTGGTATACAAAACGCATCCCACGAACTAGTGTGCCAATGGAACGACGATGTGCTCTTAGTAAACGGCTGGGATGAAGTGTTTGACGAGATAAGCGACGAATATGACGCATATCTATTTAACTGGAAAACAGGAGCCGCAAAAGACATCGACGATGAAGCATGGCTTAAGTGCGATCACATAAGAGACAATGGTTGGATTATTATAAACAATGCGGACTATGAATACCCACAATCCACCGGCGAACAATACGGTGAGGTGGTTATGAATTACGGCATCTATAAAAAAAGCGTGTTTAGGCAACATGGATTGTACCATCCGGCATATAGATATTATTGTGCCGATGGAGAGATGGCCATGAGGGCTTATTATGGTGGGTGTAAATTTAAATCACTAAATAATATCAAGGTATGTGTGTTGCCCGCCGAAAAAAGAGCCATCATGGATGACCAAGACGTACATAGGTACAACATCGCGTGTCCGCGATATGTGCGGGGAGAATTTCAGAAAGGGTTTGAGTTACTATGAGAAAGTTAATAGCATTTACGCTGTATGGAGATGACCCCAAATATGTGGTGGGAATGTATAAGAATCTAGAACTACAGAAAACATTTTACCCAGACTGGGAGATGATTATATATCATGACAATAGCTTAACGTCAGAAGTTATTGATCGGTTAAGTCAATATGGGGCAACTTTGAGAAATGTAGACGGATGTGGCATATACGCGGCGGGATGGCGATTCATGGCTAACAACGAGGACAACGTAGAAAGGTTTATTGTTCGAGATGCAGATTCTAGGCTTAGCCAGCGCGAAGCGGACGCCGTACAGGATTGGGAAAAAAGTGGTAAAATTTTACACATAATGAGAGATCATCCCCATCACGGATATCCAGTATTGGGTGGCATGTGGGGAATGGTGACCGATCCCAGTATGGACATAAAACAAATGTGCTTGGATTATCAGGGCTGGAAGGCGACTAGTGTGACTGACAGGGAAAACTGGTCTATGAAAGATATGGATTTTTTAAGAGATGTTATATATCGCACATTGGGGCGTAGTGAATATTCAAAGATACATGCAGCCAGAGACTACATGGACAAGGTTGCGTGGAACAATGAGCCATGGGCCGAAGACTTTCCAAGCCCACGAAACGAGGACAAAAACTTTGTGGGAGAGATTTTCTCAATTAAAGACGGCATTGAAACAAGAGATTATCAGTACAAGGAACTATAATGCTACTAATAGCACATAGGGGAAATATTTTTGGCCCCAATCCAGAGATGGAAAACACCCCAGAATACATAGAGAAAGCCATATCCAAGGGATTTGATGTGGAGATAGACGTTAGATATTGGGATGACAAAATATTGTTGGGTCACGACAACGGCGAAATCGAGATTCCGGCAAAATGGATAGAAGGCTACGCTGATAAATTATGGATTCACTGTAAAAACTTACAGGCATTACGTTATTTTAATGATACGGAATTTAACTATTTTTGGCATCAAGAAGATGACTTTACACTAACAAGCCAAAATATTATTTGGACATATCCACGACAAAACGTAACAGATAAAAGCGTAATAGTTTGCCAGACAGTCCAAGAGTATAACGACTACGCCAGCAGCAATGCCCTTGGCGTGTGTTCGGATTATGTGGGAACACATAGATAGAAAGGAGAGCGGTATGAAGTTTGTAAGCAAGAGTTGGGGATATGAGTTGTGGATTGAAAACAATAAAGATTACTGTGGCAAACATCTTCATGTGATGCCCGATCATTGGTGCTCATTTCATTATCATAAAAACAAAAAAGAAACCTTTTATGTTATAAGTGGCGAATTGTTATTGGCGCACGCCCCCTATTCGGACGACCTTGCCAAGAACCTTCGAGAGAAGCCTAACCCTAGATACGACTGGGAGTCTAACTATAAACGCAAGTCGTGTTTCTATTACAGGTTTAAAACAGAGGTCCTCAAAAAGGGCGATAGCCTTACTATTGAGCCATATATACTACACACGTTTACAAGCAATACATCTGCTCCCTGTGATTTTGTAGAGATATCTACCTTTCATGAGGACTCAGATTCCATTAGAGTTTGGAGCTAATATGAAAATAGACAGAGTTGTGTTTTGTTTGAATTCATCTCCCACCTATTCTCTTATGTGGGACATAGTATCTGAGGCCTATGCAAAAAATACAGACTTCATACCAACGTTAATATTTTGCGGAACCGAAGAAGAACTACATAAGGAAGTCCAATCAGACTTTGGAGAAGTTTTTCTGATGCCTAGATACGAAGAAGTTATTTGCAACTGGAACTTGGATTGGTCCGCACCTTGGACGGCTTTCTGGGCAATGGCAAATATGTTTCCCGATGATGTGTGTCTGTTTTCTGGAATTGATGAAATACCCATATCTGACAAATTGTGGAATAAAATATCAGAATTTCCTGATGATAAATATATTGTAGGCTTGGGGCCTACTCCATATTCGCACGATAAGTGTCACATTGCGTCGGGACACAATTGTGCAAAAGGAAAAGTGTTCAAGGACGTGCTTGAAATAGGAGACGAACTTGAGGCAGAACTTAAAGACAAGTGGGAGAATCGTTTTAAGTTAGCCCAATATATAACCGCATGGAATATGGAGAAAAAGGGTTGGTGGGGACTAGATGAAGCTATCATTAGTAATATAATGCATGGTCATCCGAGTGTAGTTTTTTTAGATCACGGATGGGTTCAAGAAAATCTACAGGGAAGAAAAATATGCCGGGGCTCCGGGTTTAAGTATGATGTAGAAAAATTAAAATCGAAATACTATTGGACCGCACATATGCCCAGACCGTTAAGCAAGCGGAGTAATATGAAAACAGTTCAGCGACTACTAAGAGACATGGAGCCATAAGTGAAAAACATATTGATTACCGCTGCTGGTTGTCCGGGGTTTTACTCCGTCCAGAAGGCTATAAAATCAATAGATTTTTTATCGAGCGGCTTGATGATTCATGGATGCGACATGAATCCAAAAAGCATCGGTCTAAAATTTTGCGACAAGTATTTTATAGCTCCAAAAGGATCATCTGAAAAATACGTATCAAAACTTTTTGAATACTGCTCTGGCAACAAGATAGACCTTATAATACCTTGCTCTGATGAAGAGCTGATACCACTCGCTAGGTCGAAACAAATTTTTGCATCCATAGGATGCAATGTATTGGCTTGTTCCGAAACTTCCCTAGAAACAATTTTAAATAAACAAAAACTCTTTGAATTTTTAAAAAGCGGTCCAGTCAAGAACCACATACCGAAATCATTTATTTGTAATAATGTTAACGATTTTAAAAGACATTACGAGAGATTGAAAGATGAGGGATGTAATGTCTGTATCAAGCCCACAATAGCCCACGGTGGACGTGGGTTTAGAGTTATATCGGATGTCCGCAAAGAAGACCTTTTCGAACAAAAGGCAAGCCACGGAACCATGTCCTACAAGTCCTTGGTGGAAGTGCTGTCAGATGGAGGCGATACATTTCCAGACTTAATGGTAATGGAGTATATGTGTGGAACGGAATACAGCGTAGACTGCTCAAAAAACGAAAAATTTACAACGGTGCCAAGAACAAGGGAAATCATACAAGACGGAATATGCGTAGCGGGCACCACTATTGAAAACGAAAAATTGATAGATCTTTCTGAAAAAATATACAATTTGTTGGGGATAAGATACCACGCCAACATACAATATAGATATGATCATACGGGCAATCCGAAACTTCTAGAGGTGAACCCCAGATTCTCTGGAACCATGGAGCACTGTCGTGGTGCGGGTGTGAACTTTGCAGAAATAGCAATTAGAGAGTCTTTTGGTCTCCCGGCAGTTGATTACAGTATAAAATGGCAAACACGTATGACTAGAGTATGGCAGGAAGTATTCTCATACGAGCACGGTAGCAGGAATAGCGACAATGAAAACAAACTTTACCATAGGTCACTATAAGAAAACTCTTGAGTCATATATAGATTCGGGATGGGTTTTTGACGATGTTTCGCTCAGGTCTGAAAACAAGTCCATAATCATGGTTCACGATGTGGATCATGATATACTCAATTGTATAAACTTAATAAATGCCGAAAATGAGATGGGCGTTACTGCTACTTACTTTTTAAGGCTGCACGCAAGATCATACAATATGCTGTGTCGAAGCTCGATAAGCATAGCAAAAGAACTGTTAGAACGGGGGGCTAAAATAGGGCTACATTATGAACCCACTTTCTGTCCGTGCGAATCCAAGTACAGCCACCACATAGTTAAACAGATGGATACATTGTCAGAAGCGATAGGGTCAGAGGTTTCTTACTTTAATATACATGAGCCCGCTAGGACAAAGGTGGATCTATCTGGCTTCCTGCCCAATAAAAATAGATGCTATAACTCTTCGTTTTTCAAAGACTATAAGTATTTGTCGGACAGTAGCTGTAGATGGAGAGAAGGCTGTTTTTCAGAGCATGTAGATAGATGGGATCGTTTGTTGGTTTTAACACATCCCATGTGGTGGTACAACTCTTATCCAGACGAGAACTATTGATGGGTTTTAAGCAATCAAACAAAGGGACACCGCATGGCAAAGTGGCTTTGGTGGATATAGATGAAACTATATGTTTTTATCCCCAACAAAGAAAGTATGATTTAGCAGAACCAAATTATCAAAACATCGCAAAGATAAACAATCTGTACTATCAGGGATGGCATATAACTTATTGGACATCTAGAGGCGCGATATCTGGCAAAGATTACACAGAGTATACCGAAAAACAGCTAAAAAAATGGGGCTGCGAGTATCATGATCTTATAACGGGAACAAGCAAAAATCCAAAACCAGTATTTGATTTGGTTATAGACGATAAAGCAAAAACAATAGAGGACATCTGATGAAGTGTTTAGTAGTAGGCTACGGAAACATGGGAAGTGTCCACGCCAAATATTTTCAAAAGAATAATATAGACTGGGGATGGTACGATCCGGAGCCTAAAGGCCCAGACAACAAAAGGATTTTAACCCTAGAAAAAGCGAAAGATTTCGACAAAATATTTATCACGTCTCCAGAACACACCCATTACGAAAATTATAAGAAGATAAGAGAGGTTGGATATGATGGCTATATATTTGTTGAAAAACCAGCCGCGTTAAATATAGACCACGTTGCTGAAATGCTGTCGGACAAAAAGGTAATGGTTGGGATGGTGGAAAGATTTAATCCCGCTGTTCAGGCCTTAAAATCTGTAATAGATAAAGATAAATTGATTAACATTGACTTTAGTAGATGCTGCGTATCCAGCAAATCATCTCAAGTTTCTATATTCGAAGACATTGGTCTTCATGATATTGATCTCTTATTTTTCTTATTGAGCCTAGATAAGGTTGAAAGCTACAAAGTATTTACAGTTGACAAGACAACCATATTCACGTCTCGTGCCCCTTTATGTAGAATGATCTGGAGCAAAGACACATTTTTTAAGGAAAGAAAGATAATAGTCAGGCAGACTGACTGCACATACGAAGTGGATCTACAAGAACAGTCGGTAATAAAGCATTGGGAAATTAATGGGCACCATGTTTCGCAGTCTTTGTTTGTCGAAAAGTCTTCACCTATTGAAAATGAACAAAACTTCTTTTTTAAGGGCGGTGTAATAGATTGCCAAAAATCGCACAACTTGTTACTAGGGTTAATAGAGCCAAATGAAGATAGGAATTTTCGCATATAATTTCAGGCACTGGAAAACTCAGGCCGGTATTCAAAACTTGTGTATGGCTGGTTATAAGCCAGAAGTAATTTTTGCAGCCGATCCCGTGGAGTTAAAATTTTATCAATCAAAAATACGAGTGTCTCCCAAGGACTTGTTTTTGTGGCATCCCAAAGAGCTGTGTGATTTTTATTGCATAGACTATCATGTTGTCAGACACAACTCTGAAGAAACAGCGACTATAGTTAAGAAGGCATCGCTAGACTTGGGCATTATACTAGGAGCTAGAATATTGAAGCCGGTAGCCTTTAGGGACTTTTCAATTGGTGTGATGAATATGCATCCGGGGATACTGCCCCAAAATAGAGGCTTAGATAACTTGAAGTGGGCCATCATTGACAAAAAACCACAGGGTGTTACCACCCACTTAATAAACGATAAAATAGACAGAGGCCAACAAATATTACAAGAAAAAATTAAAATCTATGAGGATGACACCCTCTTGGATATTCATTTAAGGCTGCAACATCTGGAGCAGAAACTCATGATAGATTCTGTGTCTGTCTTGAGCCGTTCGCCCAAACTTAAGACCATAAAAAAAGGAACTTATTATAAAAGCGTTCCGCCAGAACGCGAGGTAAAAATGATGCAAATGTTCGATGACTATAAAAGGGAATTTAAAAATGAAAAAAGTTAGTGTTATAATACCCACATATAACAGGTTTGATTATCTGCTACGTGCAATAGAGTCTGTCAAAACCCAAACATATGGCAACATTGAGATTATCGTTGTTAATGATAGGTCTAGCGAAGAGGCATACTACAAATACGATTTTGCTGGCATAAACGTATTGCATCTAGATAAAAACGCTGTCGAGCGACACGGTAGACCAATGCCGGGATGCTATCCCAGAAATATGGGGATCAAGATCTCCACCGGTGACTATGTTGCTTTTTTAGACGATGACGACCTATGGCTTCCTAGAAAGCTAGAACTTCAAGTAGAAGCAATGCAATCAACTGGATGTGAAATGTCTTGTTCTGATGGATACATTGGAAACGATCCATATAACCCGAACGAAAACTATCCAATATATAATGCAGAACATTATTGGGATGCGCTAAGGGGGATATATAGAGACAAGGGAAAGTCTCACCTCATAGAAGACGGATTTCCGGATGTATGGAATTCTGAGTTTATAAACACACACAACTGTTGCGTTACCTCTAGTGTGGTGCTGTCCAAAAGCGTAATTGAAAAAACGGGATGGTTTAATATTCTGCCGTTTTTTGAAGATTATGATTATTGGAAGAGGGCTATACAGCACACAAACTGCGCATATGTTGAAACGCCATCCTTTTATTATGACTTGGGCCCATGCCACAACTATCACCTACACTAAGGAATACGCAATGCCTCAAGCGGTAAGAAATATTTTTGAAGACTACGTAAAAGAAAAATACGATTTGGTGGATTGCATCGCCGTCAACAGTGGAACATCTGCACTGATAGCACCCTTGTGGTCCTTAGATCTACAACCAGATGATGAGGTTATCACCACCCCATTTACATTTGTTGCTACGGCTAACGCCATAGTTATAGCGGGCGCAAAACCAGTTTTCGTGGACATAGATCCAGACACCTATCTAATAGATCCAAATAAAATAGAGGAAGCGATAACCAACAAAACAAAGGCCATAATTCCGGTTCATCTGTATGGAAGAGTGTGTCAAATGGAGACCATCCTCAATATGGCAAAAAAATACTCCCTATGCGTTATTGAGGATACCGCACAGGCCTTCGGCGCTGAACAAAACGGTAAGAGTGCGGGAATGATGGGTGACGTGGGTTGCTTCAGTTTTTATAAAACTAAAAATATATCAACGTTCGAGGGAGGCATGATTTGTGTGCCAAAACACTCTAAGCTAGACCATAAAAAGATAAGATCAATATGCGACCAAGGGCAAGTTGGAAAATACAATCATGAGTATATTGGCTTCAACTTTAGGCTTGCGGAACCTTTGTGCTTGATGGCTTTAGAGCAAATGAAAATACATATGACCGGAATAAAGGCTGAGCTAGGATTGAGGGGGCCAGAACAAGGCCACTATCCTCACGTTGTTTACGATCAGCCAGTATATAGCAAACTGAACTTGCTCGGAAGCTGTCCTATCGCAGAATCCGTGGCAAAAAAAATAAGGGAACAGTAAAATATGGAAGACTTTCTACAGGTGAACAAGTTGGCAGAACTTCACAACGGTGATACAATCATCTTTTGTAAGACAGACAATATTCATCAAGATTTTAATAGACTATGGGGGAGAGAAAAGCCTGTCATATTTATAAGTGGAAATTCAGATTACCATGTAAACGACAAGCTTGCGGAAAACAAACCCAGATGTATAGTTAAGTGGTTCTGCCAGAATTATGTTGGACACAAAAGAGATGACATGGTGGCAATACCACTAGGTATTGAAAACTCCTTTCCCCCAAGCAGTAGACATACGGGATGGCAGCCAGCTCAATTTGCCGATAAGTCCAAGCTGCAAATAGAATTGCTTGGCAAAAACTATTCTCAAAAACCTAGTAAATTTGCATATGTTAACTTTAGAAATTGGACCAATCGGAAACATAGAGAGCAAGTGAAAAATGAATGCTCCCAATGGAGCCACTTCACGATGGGAGAAGAAGTAGAATTTGCGCAATTTGTTACTGATATACTAGATCATGAGTGTGTGGTGTGCGCTCAGGGCAATGATATCGGAGACAATATAAGAATTTATGAAACGCTGTATTTGAATAGAATACCAATACTTTTCAATATGTTCATGTATGAATCCCTACACTACAATTTTCCAAATATAAAAATTACAGACCTTAACCAACTCGGAGACTTGGACTACCTTAAAGAACAAAAAGAAACGGCCTACGAAAGGGCGACAAATAATTGGAGGGAAATGCTCAATGCCTCATACTGGATAAACTTGATAAAGTCCACCGAAAGAGGATTGCTATGAATGTAGTACTGCTGGGGAAGAGCCATCTAGCAATTAAGGCCGCCGAATGGATTAGGGACAACCATAATTTGGTGTGTGTTGTTCCAGACATGCCAGAACCTAAGTGGACAACCTCTTTGAAAACTTGGTCCAAAGAAAACGAAATTGTTACAGTTGAATCTGGAGACTACAACGATATAGATGAGAAAATTCAAATAGATCTAGCAATATCAATATTCTATGGCAAAATTTTTAAAAGCGATTTTATCAACAGATGTAAAAATATTATTAATCTCCACAACGCACCGTTACCCAAGTATCGGGGCGTTAGACCTATAAACTGGGCACTTAAAAATAATGAGAATCATCACGGCGTAACCATCCACAAAGTAGAGGAGGGTATTGATGATGGTGATATTTTGGGAAAAATAGTATATCCAATTTATCCAGATGTAGAAGAGGTCATAGATGTCTACAACAAGGCTCTGGAGTATGGGTTTCTTTTGTTTAAGGATGTCATGTCTAAGATTGATTACTGTCTCACAAGCGCGACCCCACAGCATACTATCGGAGAAACGCCCACCTATTATTCAAACAAAGAAAATACCCTCTTAGGAGAAAGGGGAGACTTCACAAGATGAAAACAAGTCAGATGAAAATAGGTGTTATTGGGTTTGGGTACTGGGGTAAAATAATTACCAGAAACCTGAGAGAATTAGGATATACAGATATAACAATATGCGAAAAAGCTGACATCAATTGGCATGAAGTTGGAACAAAGTACAAGCATACCAAAGACCACACAAAGCTACAGTGCGACAAGGTTTTTGTCGTGGTTCCAGTTGCAAGTCATTACGAAGTCTGTAAACACTTTCTTGAGCGAGGGATTGATGTATTTTGTGAAAAACCACTAGACACAAATCTAGAATCCTGCCAAAAGCTTTATTCTATAGCAGATAAAAACAATTGCAGGTTATTCGTAGATTGGATTTTCATATATAACCCAGCAGTGAATAAAATAAAATGTCTAATCAAGAGCATGGGAAAACCTAAGAGCATAATCGCGAACAGAATGAATTTTGGGCCAGTCAGAAGCGATGTTGATGCGAGGTGGGATCTGGCCTCTCATGATGTTTCTATAGCCTGCCATATTTTAGACGAGACCCCATTGGAATCACAATGGCTAAATTTTAGTCGCAATAAAGCCTCCAAGCAGAATGACAGCACAGTGGGGATTTTAAGGTTTTCTGAAACAAGCGTGCAGATAAACGCAAGCTGGTCTTATGGCATAAAAAATAGAATGTATGTTCTAGAGTTTGAGGATTCTTTTTTACACTGGGATGACAACACATCTACCATGCTTTATGGAAGCGATATTATTCCGTGCGACAAGATGTCGCCCCTCCACGCATCCATAGAGGCATTTATTAACGGAAACTTTGTCCAGAAACAGCTTACTCTAGATATAACGAGGGCACTTCAAAGCAATGATCAAGTTTAACGATTTAAGCGCTCAATGGCTTGCCATAAAAGACCAAGCAATGCCAGAGATAGAAGAATTACTCGAAACCTCACAGTTTATATTGGGGCCACAGGTCAAAAGATTTGAGGATGCTTTTGCAGAGTTTTGTTCTTGTGGTCACGGCATAGGCGTTTCTAATGGAACGGATGCAATAAAAATCGCGGCCAAAGCTCTAGAGCTTGGCGACAGCCCTAGAGTTTTTATGCCCGCTAATACCTTTGTGGCCACTTGGCTGGCTATAAAAGAAGCCTATCCAAACAGCCAAATAACAATGGTGGACATAAATGAAAACGGACAAATAGACACAAACAAGCTGGACCAACATATCAAAGATTATAGACACGGAGGCGGTAAAGATTGCTTGGTGGTTGCTGTACATATGTATGGGTGCTGTGACGCCATTGATGAAACATCAAACATAGCCAACAGCTACGATTGTCCAATGTTAGAGGATGCTTCTCAAGCACATGGGGCAAGGTCCCCAAAAGGAACGCTAGCTGGTTCAGTGGGGGAGATTGCTGCCTTTTCCCTATATCCGGGCAAGAACCTTGGTGCCGCCGGAGACGCGGGAATAATAACAACTAACAATGAAAAGCTTGCAGAAAAATGCCGTATGCTCAGGAACTATGGCTCAAGGAAAAAATACATACACGAAGAGATTGGGTATAATAACAGGCTAGACTCAATACAGGCAATAATACTTTACTGGAAATTAAAGAAACTTGACGAATGGAATAAAGCCCGATCAGAAATAGCACAAAAAATAAAGTCTAAAATTAATAACAAAAATATAAAGTGGATGCTAGGAGACAACCCAAATCAGGTATACCATATCATGCCCGTGCTACTAAATTCGGAAAATAGAAGTGTTTTTATGCAGTTTCTAGGTGACCATTCTATAGAGTGTGGCATACATTATCCGATTCCAATTCACAAGATGCCATTTTTTTTGGAAGACAAAAAATTGTCCAGAACCGAGGATTATGCAAGCCGGATGGTGAGCCTGCCCATTCATCCATTTATGTGTGACACAGAAATAGACTATCTGGCAAACCATCTAAATAATTACAGGGTAAAATGATTAAACTAATTATCTTTGACCTAGATGGCGTTCTTGTGGAAGCAAGAGGAATACACTACGAAGCCCTGAACAAAGCCCTAGCGAAATTTGGTGATGAATACGTTATCAACAAGGAGGAACATCTATCATCATATGACGGACTACCAACCTCAAAAAAGCTACAAAAATTATCCGAGGAAAAGGGGCTCCCGACCTTAGTGCATCACGAGGTATGGAAAGAGAAACAAAAATGTACCCAAGAGGTAATTCGTGATGTGGTTAAAGAGGAAGACCATCTGGCAGCAATTGCAACCCTAAGAACACTAAGCACCGATGGATATAAAATATATTGCGCTTCTAACTCCATAAGGTCTAGTGTTAAAACGATGCTGCTCCGGGCTGGCTATATGGAGTATATTGATGAATATTTCTCAAATGAAGATGTTAAAAACCCCAAGCCGCACTCTGAGATCTATTTGAAGTGTATGGCTCATGCCGGGGTTAATCCAGCAGAATGCCTGATTATTGAAGATTCACATATTGGGCGTGAAGCGGCCCAAAAATCTGGGGCTAACGTGTTAGGCGTCAGGGGTATCGAGGACGTAACTATCATAAATATTAAAGACGCCATGAGCAAAGCTATCGCAGAACAGGAACCCGTAAACCCCAAGTGGCAGGGAGGCACGATGAATGTATTGATCCCAATGGCGGGCGCTGGCTCAAGATTTGAAAAAGCAGGATACACTTTTCCAAAGCCACTTATAGACGTAAATGGCAAGCCCATGATACAGACCGTGGTTGATAATCTTAATATAGACGCTAGACATATATTTATTGTGCAAAAATACCATCATGATAAATATAACTTACACAACATGCTATCTACTATTTCGCCCGGATGTGAGGTAGTAACCGTAGACGGCATGACAGAGGGCGCAGCGTGCACAACGCTTTTGGCTAAAGAATTCATCGACAACGATGAGCCACTACTGATGGCAAATTCAGACCAATTTATTGAATGGGACTCAAATCAATTTATGTACTCAATGATGGGTGACACAATAGATGCAGGCATGGCAACCTTTAAGGCCTCCCACCCCAAATGGAGCTACGCCAGATTAAATGATGATGGGTTTGTGTGCGAGGTAGCAGAAAAAAATCCAATCAGTGATATAGCAACCGTTGGCATATACTATTGGAGCAAGGGATCAGATTATGTCAAATACGCAGAGCAGATGATTAAAAAAGACATACGTATCAACAATGAGTTTTACGTGTGTCCCGTATTTAATGAGGCGATCTCAGGTGGGAAAAAAATTAAAATATATAATATCGAAAAAATGTGGGGCTTGGGGACGCCGGAAGACCTACAATATTACTTGAACAACTACAGGAAAACGGAGAGGTAGGCATGATTAATATTTCAGCGGTGATTGAAGATTTGGGAACTTCCCAAAAGGCTTTTTATTTGATAAAAGAATTTAATAAGATATCTAGTAATGTCAACGTATGCGCATCTGTGTTCTTTGAAAGACCGGCAATACCAGTCACAAAGCCTCTTTTTGCGTGTAGAAGTATTTCCTTTTTATCTGCCCATAACGGCACATCTATTGCAACGACAATCCAAGAAGCGGATAGACTCCTTAAATCTAACAACAGCGCCAAGAAGTACTTATACCTTTGGGATCTGGAGTGGTTGGAGCAGCCAGTGTACTTTTCGGCGGCGTGCAGTGTGTTGAGAGACGAAAGATTGGGCATTATTGCGAGAAGTGAATCACATGCACACGCCATCACTAATTTTTGCAACAAAGAGGTGTGCGGAATTGTAGACAACTGGAACACATCACGGCTAGTGGAGGCAATACATGCGGCACTCTAAAGGAAGAGTGGGATTTTTGGCGGGATGTTTTGATCTGATACATCCGGGTTACATAAAAATGTTTGAAGACGCCAAGACTGTTTGCGACCATCTGATCGTCGGCCTTCAGATAGACCCAACTATCGACAGACCAGACCTACACAAAGAAAAGCCGATTCATACATTAGAAGAAAGAAAAATTGTTCTCTCTGCAATCAAGTTTGTAGATCAGATAGAGACATACAGCACCGAAGATGAACTATATGAATTATTGAAAAATATTAACGTCGATGTCAGGATACTGGGGACTGACTACACTGACAAACCGTATACGGGCGACAGCTTAGATATTCCAATACATTTTCACAAAAGGGATCATTCTTGGTCCACCACCAACCTTAGAAACAAAATTAGGAACATCGCATGAAAGTATTGGTCACTGGGGGAGCTGGGTTTATAGGTAGCCATTTAGTGGATTCTCTTGTTAACAAGGGAAATCACGTTATCTGCCTAGATGACGAATCAGCTCAGTCTAACGAAAAGTTTTATTGGAATCCAAAGTGTATAAAGGTTGTAGAAAGTATATGTAATTATGAAAAAATACTACCTTGGTTTCGTGATGTTGATGCAGTATTCCATCTTGCCGCCGAATCCAGAATACAGCCAGCTATAGAAAATCCCACCAGAGCAGCAATGGTAAATGCAACAGGAACGTGCAACGTGCTACAGGCCTCCAGAGAATGTGGTGTTGAAAAAGTAATTTACTCTTCTACGTCATCGGCATATGGACTGAAAAACCCCATACCAAATTCGGAAGACATGCCAAATGATTGCTTAAATCCTTACTCTGTGACGAAAGTGGCTGGGGAAGAATTGTGCAAAATGTACAACAATCTGTTTGGGCTCAAAACAGTAATCTTTCGATATTTTAATGTCTACGGAGAAAGACAGCCAGTAAAGGGGCAATATGCCCCGGTTGTTGGTATCTTCCAAAGACAAGTTGCGGCTGGCGAGCCGATGACTATTGTGGGGGATGGATTACAAAGAAGAGATTTCACCCACGTTTCTGATGTCGTTAGCGCAAACATATCAGCATCCATATCTACCAACGATAATATTTTTGGAGAAACATTTAATGTTGGCAGTGGTGAAAATATTAATATGTTAGAACTGGCCGACATGGTTGATAAGAATGCACCAAGGATTCATATTGCTCCCAGAGAAGGGGAGTCTGAAGTGACTTTGGCCAATATAGATAAAATTAAACAATTCTTGGGCTGGGTTCCACAGACAAGAATACAAGACTGGCTCACAACGGAGGGTTAAAATATGAAAATTGACGAAGCATATGTAATAAAGCAATATGAGAATCAACATAGCACGTATTCGATTGCCAAAGAATTAAATACCTATCCTAAAAAGATAGAACGAATACTTAAAAAAAACGGATACACATTAAGAAGCAGATCGGAGGCACAATCTCTAGCATTAAGCTCAGGGCGTGGAAAACACCCAACCAAGGGAATTCCTAGAACAGAAGAACAAAAAATGAAAATCAGCAAGTCCAATGAGGCGAACTGGAAAAACATGTCCGCCAAAGACCGGAAAAAGTTCTCAAAGGGAGCAAAAGAAAGATGGGAAAAAATACCCCCGGAAAAAAAACGACAAATGCTTGAAAGCGCTGGACGAGCCCTTCGGCTCACCGCAATAGAGGGCTCCAAGGCGGAAAAATCCCTAAAAAATAGCTTGACAAAAGCCGGATACAATGTTATACTGCACAAAAAGGATCTAATTGAGGGAAATTTTGAAATTGATTTGTTTCTTCCTGAAATAAACACGATAATAGAGATAGACGGACCACAGCACTTTCTGCCAATATTTGGGGAGAAGAGGTTGCAGGACGTTATCAAATTTGACAGCATCAAAAATGGATTACTTACTTCAAAGGGGTACTGTGTCATACGTGTGAAGTACCTATGTAAACATTTATCACAAAGCGTAGAACGAAAACTATGGAGCTTGGTATCTAAGGAGGTGGAAAAAGTTAGGAAAAAGTTTCCACCGAAACACAAAAGATTTATTGAATTGGAGATAAGCAATGACTAAGGACTTGGAAATGGACCTGTTCGACGCAGAAAGCATCGAAAGCGAAACAAAGGACATGAAGGACACTAAGGAACCGGAGCTTACAATGCCAGCATATGGCTCTAAGGAATGGAGCGATTATGTTATGAGTAAGTTTGAGCCTCATGAATTAATTGATGGCAATCCGGTGTGTGCAGGGCTTAGGCGCGTCACAGAAGACGTGCTAGGATCTATCGTGAGCAGTAGGCCATCTCAAGTATGGCCATCTACTGACGTTAACGGGCCGGGAAGAGCCACTGTCATATTCGAGGTGGTTATTAATTGGATGGACTCCGGAGAATTTAGGACTTTCGCAGAGGTGGCAGATGTTTGGCACGGAAATACCGACGACCTTTTCTGTGCGCACCCTGTGGCTACAGCAAGCACCAGAGCAGAAGGAAGAGCCCTAAGAAAAGCGCTTAAGGTCAAATGCTTGGCTGCTGAAGAACTAGCCAAAAAAGATATTGTCTCAATTGTGAGACAGTCCGTTGACCAAAACGTAGGCGTAAGCGGTGAATGGAAAGAGGAATCAAACATTAGTCTGCCTCAAGTAAATTTCATTGACGGAAAATGTAAACAATTAGATATCCATGTGCTTAATTTTATTAACGCCGGATCTGAGAATTATTCCTCTATAAACGACGTAAGCAAAAAAACGGCGTCCAAAATGTTGGCCACGCTAAATGAGTACCAAACTAAAACCAAAAATATCCCAGAAAAGATAAAGGGATATGATTCAAACTGGAGGTAAAAATGAAAGCTAGCAAAACAATCGGAAACATAACCATAGAACTTGAAGGCGAAACACAAAAAGACCTGTTTAAACAGCTTTCTCATTTCGAAGAGGTGTTCGGAGAAAGTGAGTGTGGAAAATGCGGGTCGGAAAACTTACGACATGTCGTCAGGGAGAATGACGGTAATGAGTTTTATGAACTTAGGTGTAGTGACTGTGGTGCCAGACTGGCATTTGGCGCCCATAAAAAGGGTGGCGGATTATTCCCGCGACGTAAATCTCAAGACGGGGAATGGCTGACAGATAAAGGTTGGCAAAAATGGAACCCAAAGACAAAATCCTTAGAATGACAAAGAAACCGTACAACTATACTATCAGGGGTAAAACAGATGGATTTGGCTGCCAATATAACGCTATTCTGTCTGGTATTGCTTTTTGTGAACATGATCCAAACTACAACTATATACATACGCCATTTTATTCAGTGTCGCATGGATGGGGGTGGGAGGAAAACGAGCCAGAGTCGTCTTGGAAAAAAAGAACCGATGAGCTTAATGAGTTTATAGGGATTCCATATCCTCAAGAGAAGCAGCAAATTGACAAAGCCCAAAGATTTAATAAAACTGTATTCAACGACAATAGACCTAGTAACTGGTATGATGACCAAACATTAAAAAAAATAAGGAAATACTATTGGTCAACCCCCAAGCCGTCAAAATGTGAGCAGGATATTGTGGTGCACATAAGAAGGGGTGACGTACAGCCAGATGGAAAAGGTAGTGATCGCAGAAAAAGATATACCGCAAACGAGTGGTACGGAGGTAGAATACCTTGGGTGGCCTCGATGTATCCAGAAAGCTATACTATAGCTATTCACTCAGAAGGAGAAATGGACGAATTTGAATCCATCATGGACGACTGGCCAACAAGTTTAATTGATAGGACAACTTGGAAACTGGGAAAATACTGGAAACACAATGTTGAATTTGATTTAAAGAGGGCTTTTCACGATATGGTAACATCAAAGGTGCTTGTACAAAGTAAGAGCGCCTTTTCATATGTAGCTGGTATTTTGTCGGAGGGGGACGTATTCTACTATTCTGGCAACAAACAAAGCGGCCAAAGGTATCCGCTAGATAACTGGCGTGTGATGCAACACTCAAGCAGCAAGCATGAAGATGGAATCACCTACAAAGAAATAATCAACATAATTGAGCAAGAAGCATGAAAATCAATCACTCAAGCCTTTGTATGTTTTTTGCTCTGACTAATTTTTATTTTTTCTGCGTACTCGATAGTATGCTCAGTCTTTGGATTGCGATACTGATGATTGTGTGTGCTAGGATAAATATATATCTTGAGCAAAACGGAGACGGATTCTAGACTTTATCTCGTGAATCCCTTCCATGCAGAAACGGCAAAAGCATAGTCACCTATAAATCTTGAGTGCCTAATGGGAGGATGTGGAGGAAATGGCTCTCCTTGTCTGCCATGAGTATACATGCTATGGGCAGCAATGGGAAACACTTTTTCCTCTAGAAAGTCTTGGTCTGAAAACCTGTAAAAAGGTTTTCGTCTTGTCCACTCTCTAACCATGTTCTCCATCGTATCTGGAAGAGAATACTGCTCTCCCTCAATGGTATTATTACATCCCCACATGCCAGCACCCATTGCGAATGAATCATGATGTGGGTGATCATGTGTTCTATGCCATTTTAGTTTTTCTTCCTTTATGGTTTTTTCTTCCCACCGTGATTGCCATTCAGGTGTACCAAAGGCTGCCCACAGGCCGCTTACAGCAGATGGCGGTATACGTAAGCCATTAAGCCACTGTTCCACAGACAGGGCCTCTTTTTCATTAACAACAGAATCTGCGTCTCTAACAATACATACGTCGGCATCATCCACAGCCAAAAACCTCCAGAGGGTTTTCCCCTCTATCCAGTCATCCATGCGAATAACTTCTGCGCCAAGGTACTCTAATTGTTTGCATACCATATCTTCATCGGTAGTGTAGAACCTGCACTTCCAGTCTGGATATACTCTCTTGGCCTCAATAACATTAACCACGGCACCCACCTGAAAGTTTGGTTTATTGCCATATAGTGAAAAGCTTATTATTTTTTTCATAGTTCTACTACCTTAAGCATTTTTCTAAGGCCCAAGCCCAGTGGCCCTGATTATCCACCTCTCGCTCTATCGCCCTATCTATTCCCTCCTGTCCTCGAAGCTCTCCATAGCTTGGCTCATTAAATCTATACATAACATTTTCATGACTGTACTGTATTTTATCTGTGGGAAATGTGCTCATGTAGATATCCGGACCACCCAATCTGTGTTGCCGCCTATATGTCCTATGGTTAGATAGATGGAGGTGTTTAATCCTAATCAATTTAGAAGGGTTTAAAAGTTTGAGCCCACTAATTGTAGCAAGATAGGCAACCATACCATCGCATCCCGGTCGCCCCATATAAAAGCCGCCTTTCTCAATCATTTTTGTTGGAAGAAGCGGTTTAAAAATCCAAGCGTCTTGGGAGTTCTTTCTTACCTTGACTGGCTCTTTAAATTTTAGTGAGTTGTCTTTCATAACATCCCACCTTGTGAGGCAAATAAAGTGGCCGTCTAGGTCGAAGTCTGGAGCATTTTCTATTTCATCCAAGCTTTCATCAAATGAGATATCATTGTTGCACAAGACACAAGTCTTACCCTCTAAATGGTCATTGGCATACTCAAAGAAATCAGAATATGTGCTTCGCTGAGACACAGCGTGTATCTTAATTTTGTCAAAATGATCTTGGCTCAATACGCGCTTAAGGCTGTCTATGTGCTGCAAATTTAAAGAAGACGGCTCCACAAACAATATAATCTCGTGTATTTGTGGCATCCTGCAATTAAGCTCAATGCTTTTAAGTATTTCTTCTGTTCTTTTTGAGTATGAAGACGTAAAATATTCCGTGAGTACGGTAATACCCATATGTAGTGCTCCTGTCCCATGATCAGCACTAAGGGCTAGTTCCAATTCGGCCAGAATAGGTGGCCTACCACCACCCCCAAAACAAAAGCCACAATTGGATTTTCCTTGCTAACCTCTAGAATGACCGCGCTAATAGTGGCATCGGGCCTTCCCATGAACATAACAGTGATGTCCCAGAAGGCAACGATGAGCACTATGCCTAAAATGATACACTTCGCTATAAGGTCTAGCATGGTTGCCCCAGTTTATAGATACTCTAAAGATACGTATAGGCCGTATGACTCCTTAGATCCAATAGAAAGGGGAGATGCAGAAAGAGCCACGGACCAAGTGTGGTGTGTGTCAATACCAGTACCACCAAATGTTTTCTGGTCATTATTGGTATGCGAACCATCACCAAATTCATAGGAAGCACTGCCAAAAAATGTATTTTGGTTTGGGGTAGTCTTGATGTACTGGGTCCACTTGGGCCAAACCATGCCGGTGGCGCTAACCACTTGATCGGCCTGAAGGCCCTTCTGCCCGCTACATGGGCTATCTGAGAGTGGAACGATAATACCTGTTCCGCCCACGGTATCGTAAGATCCCGCAACGCCTGCGGTCGCAAGTCGAGCGTCCCCATTGGTTCTGGCATCACTATCGAGCCCATTGTAAAATACCACAGAAGAACTATTGGTGAAATAGCCCTGAGTAGCCAATGCGGCTGGCCAAGCCTCACCCCACCATAAAGCATCGCCACTACCAACAGCGGCTGAAGTGGTTCCCGTGGAGCCCTGATTATTAAAGGTGGAACCATTATGGTTAATAATTTCAGCCACTTTGGTGTTTACCCCACTAGCGGGGTAGTTTACATTAGCCCGATCATAGATTCTTAGTTGACAATTCTGCACATTAACAGCAGTAGTATGGCCAAATTCGATACCCAAAGTGCCCTGAAACGTCTTGACGCCAGACAGGCCAATGTTTGTTGCGGTGCCAAAAGACCCTGCAATTGTGGCCCGACCACTGGGGAACGTAGACCCAACATACTTGATATTGTTGGTCTCATCGGAATAGGTGCTACCATCAGAGCTAGCTACCCGTGTAATATCTTGATATGATCCAATTTGCACGGAAGATCCCGCAGTTGTTCCATAAAAAGCGAGTCCAGACCCTGACAAAGTAGGCAGAGCCGGAGTGCCATTGGCTTGTTTTAACAGTTGAAATCTAATTTCGGCCATTTTGAGTTATCTCCTTTATTTAGTCTCATAATGTAATACACAATTTTAAGTATATATTGGGTTATTTAGCAGGTAGTGCAAGAAGTGCTTCCCAGTGCACCAGCATCCGGGCAGCCTACCCAAATTGGAAGCCATTCATAGTTAATTCTAACGGCAATACAGAAAATCATACCACTATTAGCCACTTCTTCAAGGCTAGGATCTCTATTTGTCACGGTAATTTCTTCGCAACCACTCCCCCACCAACTATCATTGCCGCTAGACAACTTTTTGGACGCCACCGTCCCGTAAGTGCTATTGGTGCCCTGTAATCTCAGCAATCTTACTTTAAAGTAGCTTGGACGACATGGGCCCGTAGGTGCGCTGATTGCTCCCACCACTGTTCCACAAACAATCTGTGGGCCTCCTTGCCATACCTGTCTTTCCTCATCCCATTGCAGGTTTACAGGTCCCGATTTCCATGTGGACCTATCCCCCTGCATATCTGTTAAGTGCTCGTCTCCGTCTTGCGAGGGCACAGGCCTATCGGCAATGTCGTAGCCCCATCCAGAAAGGATTAGTGGTCCACGTAAACCAGTCGTATAAACAGTACTAGGATTACTACTTAATTTTCTAAGGTCTAGATCTTTTTCGGAAGAGTTATTCACAGTCTGAACAAAGTCCAACCCATCAAAAAAATTATCCAAAGTATTAGAATAATACGGATTCAGTTCAGATATAGTAGGTCCCACAGACCCGGCCCCAAAATCACCGTTATCACCCCAAGCCTGACTCCATGGTGTTTTAAAAGAGGGGCCACTATTCCACCCATCAACCCATCCCCAATTAGATTGCGATATCTGTACGGGCGAAAATATCTGCTCGTCCGAACAACCATACGGTTGCCCCGGCGCCTTGGTGTTCGCAAAAACAAGCGTAGCCGCGTTGCTCCCAGTAGTTAGGGTGGAGTAAATACTTTTTTTTGGTTCTACCATTTTAACTGTTCCTACCTTCCAATAATAAAATATCTCATGGGCCCCAAACCATTAACCTTATATTGTGACAAACGTGATCAAACCTTTGATTACGAATGTGGCGGGCAATACCCGCAATATCCTTCGCATCGGGCCTCAGTGTAGATAATTCCTTCGCTTGCTTAATGCTGTTTCTTCTGATCTGCGCTATTCTGTCTAAATTATACTGTGCTAGCTTGCCAAATTGCGGCGTCCAAGTATTGAAGCTATATTTTACAGTAGATCCATCAGCGCCCACACTAACCTCCATATCGGTTACATATGGACCAGCACCGATGAACCTATCTCCAATTTTCCACTGGGGAAACTGTGCTAAAACAACACTGCCGCTTTCTTGTTCCTTGAAGAGGGCTAAGTTTGTTCCGGTTTTAGTTCTTCCGGCATAATCCATAAACGTTCTGCCACCATAAGTTTCTGGAGAAAGATTATCGTCGGCAACTACTTCAACCTTGCCATTTTTAGCCTGACCCGTCTCGGGATCAGCTCCCCATCTCCACCACGGCCCCCAAACATACCTAGTGCTCTGCTGTGCAACCAAAAACTTAAATGGGGCAACGGGATTAGGCGGAACGGCAAGCTGTGTCTGATCTTTTGTGGGCCCGATATACCTAGCGGGATGCAAATCTATACCATAAAACAACTTGGCTAAAGTAGTTGCACCGAAATCAGGCGTGGTCCATTGGTCATAATCCTTAATATGACAACCGCTATCACAGTACGCCATAAGCGTTCCCTCAAAGTCTTTGCCCCATATGTTAAATTCGTTTACATCCCAAACCAATTTTGGTTGGACGGAAGCTTTTGTGCTCCAAACGCCAACCCCATTAGGAAATTTGATTTGTTCCGAAAGCTTCATCGTAAACTGAGCAAAGGCTCCCGCTGGTGACGCATAAGAAGTACCTAAGTCACTGTAATCATATCGAGGATTATCGTGCCAAGCGCAACAATTCACTAGTCTTCCGCTATCATCGAAAAAATGAGGGCTCATCACTGGCGGGCTATCAGCCCAAGCCGATCCCGCTATCTCCCAAGTTGTAGTCATTTTGCCATCGGATTCCCATTTTTGATTATTCCACCTTCCCCCCGGCTCCATGGGTAATGGCACCATGAATTTCTTCATAAAAAAGTTTTCAGCACATTTTTTTACTACGCTAAATATCCTTGCGGCCTTTCTCTTCCTTATATCTTCAAGCGCATTACCATCTCCATTTTGAGCCTGCATGTTGGCGGGAACGAGGCCGGGGGGCCCGAGGCCGGGGGGCGCATTGCCTGCCTTAGCCACCATCGCGATCTTGGCTTTACGGGGATCAATCTTGGGCACAAAGGGTGCTGGGATTCCACGACCCATATTAATCAGGTTAGCATTGAAAGTATAGCCATTGGGCTCAGTGCCAGTTGCACTGTTTGCTATCTGAAAGCACTTAAACGTCTCCCATGCCTCTTGTCCCGCAAGAGCCATTCTTAATTCAAATAAAACAGCCACATACGTGCTTCCGTCTGCCATGGGCAAAGAAATGTGATAATTTGATTTAACCGGAAAACCGTTGCCATCTGTCGCGCTAAGATCCGCAAGGGTAACCTGCTCATCATAAATAGGGGTGCCATCTGCCAATTCATACCAAACTGGATACATCCGATCCCCAGCAAAATCAAGTATTCTACTGGCTGGCGCTCCCCACACTAATCGCTGCGTGACATTCTGAGCAAGCTCACCACCGATATCATAGGAGATAACATCATTTTGGGCGTTTTCGCTCCGCTTTCCTACAGTTTTGCCATGAGGCCTTTTTCTTTCTAGTATGTAATCATGTATTGTCCCCGGAGTTGGCTGAAATTGGCGATTCATGGTCCTAACAACCATAGCGGCCCTATCCTCGGTAGTCCTCCACACCACCTTGCGTTTTTTGAGGGGGTCTATGTGCGACAAGGGAAGCGGATTGCCATCATCATCCAACAACTTGCTCTCACCCAAATCTATTTTCAGCCCAATGGGACCACCACCATTACCGCCAACTCCAGTTGTATCAGGATAACCATCATGCGTCTGATAGTGATTCGGCAACAAAGCAGTACCACGAGTATACCCATCAATCGGATTGTGAATTTCTTTGAGGTTCTCTGGACCTTCTGGCTCGTCTGGATTATAATCTGGATTATCTTCAAATTCTTTGTAGCCCTTGTCCTTTATGCTCATATGAACTTCAATAAAATAATCATACTGACAAAGTTCCGTGACCTCTTTAAACAAACTATTGCAATCAAGTATTGGTCCCTGAACCCTAAACCTACGAATACCAAAAAGTGTGTTATCGTCAAATTCTGCCGCCGTGGCATCCATCATCGCTATTAATGCACGTAAATCTAGTTCGTATTCAGAATCACCAAATCTTATAAGGCCACCAAAATGATTAAGTCGATAGGCTTTCTCATCCTTATCGAAAGTACTATTTCCAGCACCCCCAAAGTTCCAACCATCACCATAGCTTTTTAGCCGTTCTCCTGTCGGAGTGCTGGCCATGGCTTGCAATAGTTCCAGCGTGTCATAGGCATTTATACCGTCCTCATTGGTCCAAGCAAAACCAAAAGAGGGGCCCGAATTGTATATTGCGTTGGCGTGGCTCCAGTTGGGATCATTCCCGCCCATCATATAATTTTCTAGATGGCCAAAAATATTAAATATGTTGGTTGGAAAATCGTTCGTAGACTCATACATGAGTCCTTTTCGATCCTGATACTTTTCGCTCACCTTTTCTATTGTCCCATAGGTAAGGTTTGGCTCATAGGTAGCGGGGAATAGATAATTATCGTTGGGGCTTGATGGTTTCTTATTGCCAGTATAGGCGGTGCCCTGAAACTTATCTACAATAACCTTTACACCATCTAGTAGCGAACTGGGTGTAGTTAAAACCACATCATAACTTCTACCAGAAGAACCCTCACTATAAGTCCATCGCTGAAAAACGCCCCCAAAATAAAACCCATGATATAAAAAATAACACGCAGTCCCCACCGCCGGAAATGTCAACAATGCGGGGTCTGGTTTACCGTTTTCATCAACGGCGTCTGGATCTTCTATCAATGTAAGCTGCAAATTACCGGCATCACCACCCCATCCCATGTTACAGCTAAATTTTTGAACGAGCCCATTAAACATGCGTATTGGTTGTTCAGCCTTGGGTTTTCGTACAGTAAATGTCACACTCAGAGTTGCGCTCTTATAATTGTTGGGATTATTGGGTGTATACGTCGCAATAACGCTAGCTGTCACCGTGTTATCAGCCTCGCAACAAAGCGTTATATCGTCACCGGACTCAAAATAGCCGCCCGCTGGCTGAAAGTCGTCACAGTCGGGATATTGGGGGTTCTTCACGGGATCTACAGGCTTATTTGGATCATAGTCAGGGTTTTCTGCCGGGCCGCTGAGATAGTATCTAATCTCGCCCTGAGTAGAGGCATCAGGCAATACGAAGGCGTCTGTCGGGACGGTAGGACAACCGGCATTTCTGAGCAAGTAAAAATCTACTTGGCCGGGCTCCCAAGTTAGGCCCGGATCGCCGGGATTAACAAGGAGCTTTTGGAGTTTTCTGAAGGCCGCCAGCGGCACGCCGTCGCGGACGATTGTCTCTTCTCCGGCAACACCCATATTTACCCCATCCACAGTCATCCAAGGATCGGGCTCGAAGGCTGCGGGTGGGTTAGAAGAACAAGTATTATTAAAATTGCCACCAGTTGTAATGTCGGTATACCCCTCCGCACCCGCGACATCTTGGACCATGGTAATGACCCCGCTACCACTAGAGGTAACATTAATGGTGCCATTGTGCCCATTAGCACTCTCTACAAGTGCTTTGAAATTGTTGGCGGTAACAGTTGCGCTTGATTCCGCGTCAAATTCTTTATTATCTGGGTTCGCAGGATCACTGTCACCGTTCTTAATTTTGTAGGTAATACTGGTTCCCGCTGTGTCAATAAGCGTAATTGTGGCATTGTCCTCGCTATTATAGGCCGAGGCGTCAAAAGTAAACCCGGCACCACCTGATGGCTCAAAAGTAAATGTGGCCCGAATCTCATAGGGGTCTATGCGCTCCTCATATTGAGCAGTCCCAGCAAATGATTGTTTGCGCGTGCTAATGAGTTGGTTAGCGTCGAGTTTGTCGCCCACGCTAAGCTCTCTCCACGTCCCACCATCTAGATACTCATAGGAAAAAGACCCCGGAACTGGTGTTGTTCTTGTGTATTTGGTGGTTTTTATGGTTGCGCCCGTATCGTCATCGGTCTCGACCTCGGTAATTTCCACACCGGTCACAGACACATCCAGCGTATCCGCAGATATTGTTAGCGGATATGTGATATCGGCGGGTTTATCCCATCTCAGTAATGGTTTTAGTGTAGAAGTTACTGCCATGAAAATTTATCCATTAAAAAGTTGTAAATGTTACTGTGCACTTTGCGGGATTTGCCTTGAAGCCATAATCCCACTCAGACTCACTAGACACCCCAGCATCGTCCCACGACCAATAATTTCCATCAGTAGACTTAAAACGAGCTTCTACCGATGTTTCGTTGCGCACACCAATCTCTTGCACCAACTGGGCGGGTTCATATGAAATGATTCCATCTCCCTTTGCGCTAGCATTTTCGGCATATGTCACATCATCCATAATATAAAAATAGGTCTGGGTGGGCTCCCATCGTAGCCTTGGATCGCCCTTATAAACCTGTATATACTTATCTACTTCTACCTCACTTAGTGACACAGTATAAGTTTGACCGTCCGCGATTTGTTTGGGGGTAAGTACCTCGGTAGAAATATCAATTTCTTCGGGATCTGGAATGAATTTCGCAGTCACAAGGTGTCCATTTGTAGAAAAAGAGCCGTCTGCATCTTGAGTGGCATTTAACTTCACGCCATCGAGAGAAGACGCGCGAGTAAAATCTCCCCAATTCTCAATATTTGTGTTTTTATCTCTGCGCCAAACATGTCCAAACGTCGCCGTCGTGACGCTGGCGTCTTTTATCGTATATACAAACTCACCAGCAATAGGTCTCGCCCTAGTAGAATAATATGTGTCCGTACTTATTAGTGCCTTATTGGCGTCTTTTCGCGTTTCTACAGTAGTGAATTTAACGCCTGAAATTGATGCATCCAAAGAACCGTTGGTGGGAGCAAACGGATGTGTTATCTTAGGCGGAGTGTCCCATCCCACTAAGATTTCTGCGGTTACAGCATAGGTTGTCGTGAAGGGCAATACTGGTGGTACTGGCATTATGTGTATGTCCAATCTAATGTTAGGCTATATGTCCCCGTTTTGGGATTATAGCTTTCTGTCTGGTTGGTAAGAAACGGCCCATGACCACCGGCGCTTGCGGTAGGCTTATACGCTTCTGCCACGGTCATAGCCGAAGGTTTAACCGATCTTTTATTAGATGCCATTACCAAATCAACCGTCACTCCCACAGTCTTTTCTTTGGTGGTTTTCATGTCCTGAATAACGGGCCCAAGCTCTCTCTCTAAAATAGGCTGGAGAGCGATTATTTGTATGCTGTTTTCACTATTGTTGTAATTAACGCTAACAGTCTCTGAAATCACGTCTTCAGCCGGGCTGTATTTTATTTCTAAATCATTATAAGTTACATTATATCCAATCGAACCGCCTACCTTATTGTGCGAAATACTTTCGGCCACCTTAAAGTCTCGCAGTATTCCGGTGCCACCAGAGTCCTTATATACGTTATTAGCCGCCGCAAACAATAATCCCCTCATAGTATGAAAAGAAGCAAGGGCCCCATTGTATTTATTGTCGTCTTGATCTAGGGAGGTTTTTGTGCTTAGTCCCTGTATAGTGGCACTCACATTGACACTGGAAGCATCTGCCTGCGGGTCCGCCTCATAACTAAATTCAATTTCGTGGGTCGCTGAGATCTCTTCCTGACTCAACAACCAAGTATCAGTAACGGAGTAACTCCCTTCCGCCATGTTGTGAGATATTTGTCTAATATGATTATATGACCCATACTTACTCAAGCCATTGGCAGACAGCTTCATCCCCAGCTCGCTCTGATAATTTACATCATTCATGTCTGCTGGGGTAAAGCCGCTCGGGAACTCCTTATAGTTTCCCATCATATCTGTTTGAATCTCAGCCATTGGATCAGCAACAAGCCTAGTGGCAACCCATCTGGCCGCTTGACGAAATGCCTCATCGTTAGCGGTCATTACATTATCAGTGCCCTCATATGTACTTCTTCCCGTTGCGCTAACCGAATGGGTCAACGTGTAGGTTTTCCTACTAGAAGCCGGAGAATCTGGATCATTGCCCACATAAGATATTTGGCCCTCATTTTGAGATAGCTCCCAGTTCTCTTCTATCGCGGCTAAATTATACTTGGGCTGTACCGCCTTGCCATCAGTAGTTTTCCCATCATTATAATTCGTGGAAATTTCCCGGCTTGCTTCAAAAGTAAACGTATATTCAGTATTTTGAATACCAGCAGTCTCACCCTGTTCTGGAACCTCAATACTTATTAATTTAGCATCAGCAAACTTGATCTTATTGGTTTTACCCCCATAAGGCTGAATTTGGAGCAGTCCAATAGACTGTGCCTCCTGCTGCTCTCTGGCAAACTGGAGAATGGTCAATACTTCGCCCTGAACGCGGCGCTGTCTCTCGCCCACCTTTAATGGGTCTTGGTTATCGTCTGCCTGATTCAATATTGCCGTACCGGTCACAGTGATGGTAAAAGTGGACCCAATATTGGTTCCAGCGCCAGTAAAAGCGTTCTCCCTACTGATAGAATACCGTGGAAATGGCCCCAGTATTCCATATGACTTATAGTCGCCGGTGCCATGCTTGGACTGACCACCGATAACTAGCGATACGGTGGGGGCTGATTTTGTCTGATATGTAATAGCCATGTGTTACTCCAAATATCCATCTGTATAAAAATTGAGGGTGTCGGTAAATGGTGCGTGGATTGAAAGTGTGATATCGCCACTATTCATATATGCGCCACTAATAGCTAGATCAGGAATACCGCTGGCCATTTGGTGTTTTATGAACAGCGTCGTTTCCGCGCCAAAATCTCTCTCTATGTATAAGGGGGCGGTTTGGGTTATACCGCTTTGACATGGTATGAAAAGCGGCATAGTGTTTTGTCCATCAGCAGCCACCACCATGCCCAATACACCGCTAGATGTGTCGAGAACTGTCGGAGTAATTTGTAGTGGGATAAGGGCTGTACCGCTTGCCGACGATGGTGACGTTAACACCAGACTAAAGCTCTGAGCGTGCCCAGAATTAACGGTGCCCGACACAGCCATAGTCTGAATGGCGCTATACATTGTGTACCCAGCTTCAGTCGTACTAATAGGTGGATTAATGTATAACGATAAATTTTCGTTTGCGTTACTATTGCCCAACCATAAAGTTAATGGGTTTCTTGGGTCTGACGCTATGTTCAAATCAAGACTTTGAGTGCCGCTAGGTGGCCCCTGTGTCTGTAGTGGCATAGAGGAAGCCGCTGGCCCATTAATGACCATAGGTATAGCACCCTGTAAACCACCAACAATAGCCATATCTTGTTTTCCTTCTTAGGGTCCAGTTGCGTTAAATCCACCAAACCTATTGTCTAGTTCTCTAGTAATCAAATCTGATATGTGGGGAGTGATAGCGTCCGCAACAGATTGTTTAAGCGCATCAGTATTGGTAACACTAAATGCCAAACTCATGTCGCCCTTAAAGTTATGTGTCATATTGAGGTCACTAAACACATTCTGTAATTTGGTAATAACGTTATTCAGTGTCGGAAATGCTTTGGTCATAGTGTCAAGCATACCCGCTAAACTGCCGAAATTGAAGCCGCCACCCTGCTTAACGGCATTCGTGCTGCCATTTTGAAAGTATTTAGCCCCCACTACTCCACCATTATTAAATCCGGGCAGGTTGCCGCGATTAAGTCTACTCATGAATCCAGCGCCATATCTCTGAACTGCTCCCCGGTTCATAACAAATTCTCCGGGTGTCAACATGGCTGGGACCGAATCTACTTGACCACCATCTGCGAAGTTGCCCCATTGCGGAAGAGCCTGCTCCTTGCCCAGCCGGATTCGTCGGGCCTGAGCCCTCATCCGAGCCCGCTCAAAGCGATCATCAAACTGCTGAGTAAATTCGGGCTTACCGAGATTTCGCCGTCTTGACGCGCCCTTCGTTCGCGCTCGGTCCCTTCTGGCCCGCATCGTCTTTACTTGCTTTACGCTCTTGTGATAATAAGGTGAATTTGGATTATTAAAGTGATTTCCCTTCCAAGTCTCAGACATGCCCTCTTGAGCTTTCACCCGCTGTTTCGCCCAGATATCTCGCATTTTATCAGTGGCGATCACCCCTGTTTCTCCGGGGGAGACGTTTCGTGGGGAAAATGGCACCCCGCGTGTTTGGGCTGGTTGTGCCGGTGCCTGCCGTGCCTGTTGCGCCTTAAAAAGCGCCTCTTCTCGATTAGCTCTATCTATAGCTGTTTGCGCTGCAACATTTACTGGGCTCTCGGGAATGCCGATACCGGAGACATCTGGCATCTTTCTTTTCGTTGCTGTGGGCTTACCTGCTCCAAACATAAAGGGATCAAACGTAGTACCAAGATCAAATGTTTTTTCGATTGGTTTTCTAGTGCGCCGTCGCCTTGCATCCATCCTTCTTTTAGGCAACAGACTCGGGATTATCGGTTCCGGATCAAATAGCTCGATAGGACTAACGCCATGTTGCGACATGCCCTGTGAGGGAATGTCCAGAACATTACGACGCGGTTCGGGTCTAGAAAAACCGGGACCTTTTGGTGGGAGCTTTGTGCCACCACGCATTTTGGGAATACTGCTCGGCTCACCTTTTATGGCTCGATCCAGCTGAGTAATTCTCTTAGCGTGTTTACGCTGAAACTCCTCCCTCTCCGCAGCTCTTTCAGCATCCCGCACCCTTCGCTGGGCTTCCTTGTTCTTTGGCTCTAGCTGGAGAACACGCTTCCAGTCGTTTTCCTTCATAGCGTTGGCCACCTGTATAGCCTTCTTCCTACTTTTGTAGGCCGCTGCTTTCTTTTTGGGGATAACCATGCCGTCTATAATTTCAAACGGCTCCCTAACATTCCACGGCTCTTGGAACATCATTTTTCTTCGACTAAAGTATGGCACCTGTATACCATCCTCGGCATAAACAGGGCCACCATTAGCAAACCGCCCCGCATTAATAGCGCTCATCATTCCAGTTCCATACTTATCGACAGAACTCTTTTTAATGACAAATTCGCCCGGTGTGAGCATGGCAGGAACTGTATCGGTGCCACGAGGCTTAAATATGGTGCTACCACCACCAGCCATATGAACCAAACCACCCATTGCTTTGCCTTCGGCTTCCGCCTTGTTAGCCGCTTCCATTACTTTCGTGAGCGCCTCAAGAGCTGTAATTAATTTCTCTTCTTTACTTGTGGCAGTGGCTAGCTGTTTTGCTATCTTGGGATCGAGGCCCATCTTGACAGCATCATCGAAAACCAGTTTTTGTTTCACTTCTTTGCCGGTCATACCTCCAGCACCGGGAATTTTAATATCGGCAAGTGTATCCAGCATTCCAACGGTGGCCTGTCTTTGCTCAGGAGACTGGTTCTGAAGAGTGCCCGTGGCCACAGCAAACTGTATACCCATAACAGACTTTTGCATCGCCCGTCTTTCTTCTTGTCCCCCTACCACGAAATCCGTAACAAGTCCAGTCAGCACCTCTCGCTTGGCTTTCTCCGCGTCAATCTGATCCATCAACCTACCGGCCTTCTCACTTTGGTTGCCAAGCCTCTGTATTTCTGCGGTAGTTCTTTGAATAACTATCTGCATCTTCTTATCTTCTGTCATCAATTTCTTACGAGCATCCGTGCTCAAATTCATATTGTGTCTCTCTTTTTCAATTTCTGCACGACGTTTTTCGGCGGCCTCTCTCGCAGCCACAGCGCCACCTATGTCGCCAGCTCGAACGCCAACTCCACCCAATGCAAACTGAGCCCTTTTTCTCTCCTGCCGATCAAGTATTTTGCCTATGTCTGCGTCGTCCGCGCCCCTAACCTTTGCCAGCATCACCTCATTTTTATTTTGAATATCTATCATATTTAGCTCAGCAGCTCTTCTTTTCTCAAGAACAGCTAACTGATTGTTAAGCGCCATAGCGTGATTGGACAGGGCCTTATTCACCTCGCCCTGAATAGCGGCCAATTGCTTTGCCTGAGCTTGTCCTATATCTACAAAAGGCTTGAATATTTTATCAAACTCATCGGCGGACAGCACTTGATCCTCAAACGCTTTCGCTACCTGCGTTTGCATGTTGCCTAAAACAGATTTGTCAACCTTGTTTGGATCAATACCCACCGATTTCAATATGTCTCTTGCGCTTGGGGCCTTATCTCTAGGTCCAATTCTCTTACCCACCAGAGATTCTTTTCCCTTAGTAACCAGTACGGCAGTCTCTCTTACTCCCTTCGCCAGCTTGAGAGCTTCTGCCCGCATGACGGGCGGAAGATCGGCTATACTGGTTCTAAGCTCTCTCTCAAACTTCTTCAAATCTCTTACCATTTTAAGATCACCGAGACCCTGAGCTTGGGTGATACTAAAATCTAAATCTTTATTCTCAATAAGGGCCTGTTGACCCTTCAACCGTTTTGTTTGTTTAGCGTTGGCGTCGGATACTGCCCCCAACTGTTTCATAAACTTATTGGTTTTTATCATCTGTTGT
>Ga0080013_1000981_pt1 | contig 38831 bp, 73 predicted proteins | sample ETNvirenome_6_85_FD_69236 | JGI IMG/M metagenome (GOLD analysis project Ga0080013, IMG submission 69236) | Marine viral communities from the Pacific Ocean - ETNP_6_85 (SPADES assembly) (version 2) | ecosystem: Environmental > Aquatic > Marine > Oceanic | place: Pacific Ocean | collected 2013-06-19 | reverse complement strand
ATTTGTATCTGAACTTATATCTATTGGAAGTGTGGGTAATCCTGCTTCCGTTGCAGTTTGATTAATCCATTCGCTTGAACCCGTATCATAAGCAAGTAATTCATTATCTGCTACTGGAGTAGTAATATCCACATCACTTAATTCATCTAAACTTGTAATCTCCACTAAATCTAATGAACCATCATCATTTAGTTTGACTGGAACATAATCTCCACCAGTCGTCTTTCCGTGTAGTAAAGAATTCTTAGCCTTCGCTGTATCATTGTGTTCGATATTCAAAATATCTGGGTAAGGTTTCTTGTTTTCTAAACTCATTGTATATCTCCATTGGCGTCCACTAAGAGAGGAACAAAGTCCCCTCCAGTGGTCTTTCCATAGAAAACAACTTTCTTCATCTGGGCATCATCATCAAATTCAATATTAAAAATATCTTGCTCAGGTTTCTTGTTTTCTAAACTCATCTTACTTATTCAAAATAGGCCAATCTCTAATACCCCATACTGCTAAGATAGCCCCTATGTCTATCATTGCCGCTGTAAAGAATGTGTTAAAGTCCATTGCTCCTCCCAGCCACGCTCCGGCTGTTCCAAGAAATGCACTACCTCCGATTAGAAGTCCTGCCCATTTTGTTTTTGAATTATACCAACTCATTTTTGAATACCTCCTTATAGTTATTAAGAGAGAACCCTATTAATAAATATTCCTATACCCGCGCCTATTGTCGCTATTACTCCACTCACATATGCTACTTTTTTCTTTATTCCCTTAATCTCTTTATCGTGTCTATTCACGTTTCCATTAATATCTTTCAAGTGTTGCTTAATTCCACCAATGTCTGTTTTGATTTGAATTATATAGTCGAGGATTTGGTCTTGTTTACTCATTTCTTTCTCCATACAAATAACGTATTAGTTGCCCTTGCCTTATCAAAATTAAGAACTATGGTTAATGATAGAACTATCCCTATTAATCCATATAGTGCTTGTCCTTCTGCTAAAAACATTGAAGTAAGGATTAAGATTAGTCCGAAGTATTCGTGTCCTATGAAGTCCCAGAATTGAAATCCCCATTGATACACATGTTCAACATATAGAAAACTACCAGTCAAAAGTAATATCATTCCAATCAAAGTATTTGTATAGAATAAGATTATCGCAATTCCTAAAAAGAAAAAGAAAGTTCCCCACATCCTTCGGTAGTAATTTGGTAGTGGTTGCCTTTTCATATTTTTCTCCTCATCATTTAACTCTCGTCCAATGTCATTAATGAGCTGGGACTTACCATAATGAGTAATTTATTTGTATCATATTCAACTAATTGTGCCTTGCTGTTTGCAGTCTTTAAATTTGCTAATGAGGCATTTGAATTAGCTCCGAGATTTTTAACTTGCCAAGTTACTCCACTATCAGTCGAGCGGTATAATGCTGCATTATTACCATGTTCTGCATTAAAAGTCCAATTTACAAAATAAACATTTCCATTAGTTATTTTTAATAGATTAGAACCATAGGTGTATGTAAAGTTGCTGTTGAGATACATTCTTGGTGTAACTGCTCCTGCAGTATCAAATGTTTCTATTGCTGGGTCAGCTTCTGGATTAAAATAAATTCCTGTTGTAGCCGTTAGTGGCACTATTGTGCACGTTGAACCACTTGCATCCGCTGAAACCGACTTCCCAGTATCTGCCCAATTAACCCCTCCATCTGTAGTTTTCCATATCTTCTTATCTTCAAAAATTGCAAATCCTGTTGAGCCATCCAGCATAGCAATAGCTCTGCAAACTGAAGTTTCACCAGTAGCACAAACTGTCCATGTATCGCCAGCATCTGTTGAATAATAAATGCTTCTTGTTGTCAGATTGGAACCTCCACATACTGCTACTGTGGCTGTTGGAAATGATGCATCGTTTATTCTTCCACTTCCGGCAGGACTTGTACTTGAAGCTGACCAAGTATCTCCGCTGTCAGCAGCTTTGAAGCAATTCGGCGTATTATTGTCAAAACATATCGATTTTGTTTTATCTGCTGCACAGACTTTCAGAACACCATTCATATCACTAAAATCAGTAGTTACAGTTGCCCAAGTCACTCCGCTATCGGTTGTTCTTCGTGTGGCAGTTCCGTACGTTCCTGTCCATGTTGTAGCGCTATTATTTATTATCCCTAAAATATTGCCTCCCGTATTAATTAAATTATTCCAAATTGAATTATGAAATGTATTAACTTCACTTGCATATAATACATCACCATCTACTTTTGGAAATTCGCCTTCACCTGCCATTTATATTTTTCTCCTCATCCGTATTCCACCACAGTTTGAATATTAGTAATACTTGAACCGCCACCCCCACCGCCGGTGGCTAACACTTTAATCTGAAAACCATTAGCTTTCATACCTGCTGTTAAAGTTGCTGTAACTTCATATGTTTGTGCTGTATTAACAGTTAATCCAACGGGACCATTTCCTTTAAGAACCGTTTTATATGAAATTATATCTGCATACGCTCCATCTGTTTCTTTAATTTGTGCTTTTAATTGAGCAGTTCCTCCAGTCGAGCCCGCCCCTGTTGCACTTTGCAAGGAAACTGTCATTGCTACCTTCACATAAGTTGCTCCATTAATGCTTGTCGTGACTGCTGTTAATTCGTGTTCTGCTTCTGCTCCGGAAGTATTAAAGCCACTTCCAGTATAAACCTCTAATATTTTATTGTGGAAGAAATTAGCTTCACTTGCATATGCTATATCTCCTGCACTCTTTGGAAATTCGCCTTCACCTGCCATTATTTCCTCTCATTAATATCATTTAATTTTTCGTAAATATCTTTAATCGCATCTTGAATTTCTTTCAAACTTCCACCTGCAAATTTATCTGTTGCTACTAATTCTTTCTTAGTTCCTATTTCGCTTTTTATTGTTGCTTTTGTTTTCTTTGCCATTAGTATAAGTTATACATTACTGCATAATGATTTAATACATAAACTTGTTCAGCTGCACTTGTCATTTCAACTTTCATCTTTAGCTGTGTTCCTGTATTTGTAAATCTATGAATTTCATTAAGAGTTGCTTCTTCCCAATTTGAACCATTGTTCGCAGATAAATAGTAAGTTGCTGATGTTCCAGTATTTGCATCTTTATTTGCCACTAATATTGCATTTGTTATTGTATCGCTACTCGCGGTAGCAGTAGAAATAAAATCAGCAGATGCTGGAGTATTTAATAGATATCTTACGAAATATACTTTGAGAGATGCATTTCCCCAGTTGCTGCAATTAACAAATGTCCTAAGTTCAATATGCCATTCATCTCCATCCACCAGGGAGCTCAAATCAACTCCAGTATCTGTTTCGACTGAATAATCTGTAGAAACACCAGCACTGTCAGTCGAAGGATTAATATTTATTCTTAACTTTTCATATGCGGGGCCGATTGTAGCGGTTTCACCTCCACCACCGCCATTACCTTTCACCCGAAGATTTGCATAATTCCCACTCTCATCTACAATTCTTATCGCACACCACGAACAGCTGGATGCCCCATTTCCACTGGCATGATAATTATAATACAAAAATATGGATGACTGGGTATTAAAATTTGGTGCATTTATACCATCTCCTGTTGCGTAATCTGCATCAGTGCCTCCAGAGGATGATGAATAGACTTTTAAATACTTAGCGGGTTCAGTCACCGTTCCTACAACAGTCCAAATATTTGCATCAATAGACTCATCTGCAAATTCATCAAGAATATTGGCTGACATGGGTATGACATTCAATATCTCTGACGTAGGGTCTATATTGTCTGACGTATATAAGGTATCTTTTTTCAAATTTTCATATTCTACATCTAAATCTGAATCATATCCTATTAAGTCTGCATTAAAGATTACTTGTGCTTGATTTTTAAATACCTTTCCAAATGCATTCATTACTTCATCTGCGTCTGCTACTGAACCATCTTTTATTGCCATATTATATTGAACCTCTCAGTTTATTTAAATTTATCGTTATTGAGTGGTAAATCATTCTACTTCTCCTATAACAAATGTCTGAATATCAAATTGGTTATTTTTACTAATTGGGCTTATTTGTTCTACGATGAATGGAACATCTTTCCCACTTTTTATATCGTCCATAATAAATTCTCCTGCAGTAGTTGTTACACTACTTGCTGTAAAATTAAGACTTGCTAAAAAATAATTACTTGCTGTTACACTCGGAGTTCCTGTCGTGGTATCTGCACTACTTGTGTTCATATCTCCTAATAAGTTCCAACCAGATGTCAAAGCACTTCTATCCTTAGTCCATTCATAATAATCTGTAGCTCCACTTGTATCAGAACCAAATCTAATCTTGACTGCGTCTGTGGAAGCCAATTTATTAACTGATGTTGTGTCTGTTATATATAACCAATAATGTAAATAAGCATCTGTGAAGTTTGCTGTTGATACAGTTTTACTTGCTGAACCTGTCGCAACACTTGAACCTGTTTTAATAATATTCAAACTTGCAGTTCCCTCTCTGAATAAATTTGAACCTGTCTGAAGTGTGACTTCCATATCTGCACTTGTTGCCCAACCGGAAGTTGCTTCACAATCACTTAATGTTGTGAAATAATTCCCACTTGCTATTCCAACTTGTCTGATTGTGCTTGTTGTTTCTTCTGTGGAGTAAAGTAGTCCTTCCCATTGGATTTGTTTATTAACATTGAAAGTTGTAGAGGCAAAGGATTTTTCTTTCAATACTTCATCCATATTAGTTGTTGAAACATTAGCATTTGTTGTCGATTGCCCCCATAACATCTTGTTTGGAAATGCACTTGTCGATTGCCCAGCTAACCAATTCCTAACGGCATTTCGTCCTTCATCAGTGAAAACCATCTAAATCTTAATACTCCTTTCTTTAATTATGTTCCGAAAGTTTTTTAAACTAATATTCAACTTCTACACTCGTCACATTAATATTTGTGCCTACTAGCCTCCATCTTAAATCTGTTCCTGTTGTTGTGAAAGTATGGGAAACTCCGTCTGTCACTTCTTCCCAAGTTGTCCCACCATCTGCTGAGAGTGATGGAGTTACACTTCCTGCACCCTCTGTGGTGAGAGTTATTTTAGCAGAAGTTATGGTTTCTTCATTCAAATAAATTGGTTTACTAATTGCTGTTTGAGAACTCGCAAATTCTAATTGCCCATCGCTTGTATCCCAAGTAGCTGTTGTTCTACCTGTATCCTTAAAAGTAGTTCCATATAAATTATCAATATATTTTCTTTGAGGATTGACAACTCTTATGGTTACGAAAGCAGTTCCAGTTTCGCCCAATTCGCTTGTTCCTAATATTGCTGCTCCCGGATGTCCGAGAAAAAAACCTCTGAATGGGTCTCCCCACTTATTAGTTCCCCAAGTTCCCAGACTGACACTTCCCCAAATCATACCAGTGCCAGCATATTCTCCGAAATTGTAAAGTCCGGAAAGCGGATGGTTGTAAACCAAAGTTTTCCCAGTTATCTGTTTCTTTTTCACTATAAGGTGTCTTTCTTTTGGTTTGACTTTTCGAGGGGTCATAATTAGAATTTGAGAACGTAATCTTCCAATATCTTGAGAAGTCAGATTTCTTTCGTTTTGTTGTTGTGCTTCTCCAACATCTTCGCCTAATGTCATTCTATATCTTCCTCCATAGTCAATGTAGTTCTCCAACCACCATTATTATACACATGGTCGACGCCCTGAACTCTTAGTGACTTCTCTGTTAAACCGGCAAAATCTGCGGTGACTTGTCCCATTAAACCTCTCTCAAAAGAAGTAGTCCCATTTATAACAATCTTAACTTTATATCGTGGAGATGATTTTTGTTCAATAAAATCTTTACCAAATTGCTTACCCATAAATGTGGCCTTTCTTCTAATTGCGTTGTTAAATTCCCCATCATCATCAACTACCCAAGGACTTCCAGTATCTTGCCAATTACTATCAATCTCATTAAAGTTCATAGTATATGGATAAGAAGCACCTAATGGAAAGTTGCCTGTTGGCCCGGGAGGTGTTTGACCATCTGTTTCCCATTTTGTTATATCTGCTTTAAATTCTTCTAAAATCAAATCAGAACTTGTGTCTTTCTTGTCAAGATATTTCCACTTAGCACCTATTTCAGTCATAGATACTTGATTATAATAAAGTGTGTGATTTCCATGATTATAGCAATCTTTTCCAACATTAACAATAGCACAGTTGAAAACTCCCCAAGTTCCTTTTTGCACATCCATATCTTCTACATCTGCTTGTGTCCAAGTATAACCCTCTTGAATTTGATTATTTTTGTAAGTCCAAACCAAAGCATTATCTTTGTTTATATAGAAAATATATTCTCCATCTCCTGTGTATTCGTTTCCAGATAACTGGCTGATTACTTCATATGCAGTTTTATAATTCGATACGATAGATTTAGTAGCAAAACCAGTCCCATCACTTTTTGTTGTAACAATGGTAGTATTTGCTTCTTCTGTTCCCGGACTTAAATGTCTTACATGAGTTGGGTCTGAAGCTTGATTAAGATTATTCACTTGGTCGATGACTTCTTGTATAACTACATAAGGTTTTTTATTGGTAGCAGAAGTGATTAATACTCTTGTTCCTAAAAGTTCAGCAGTTCTATTTGCTCCTTTAATTCTAATCATTCGTCCAGCATCAGAAAAAGTCCAACCAATCTCTGTAACAATACCATCTGTAACTAAATCACTTTCAGTAGCACTTGCACCCCGATATAAGAATAATTCAATTCTATCGTCTATTGCTAGTGTTGTTGATAATGTTTTGTTAGGGTTTGCTAATGTTAAATTGAATGTGTCTTGTCTTACTGCCAGAGTTTCTTTAGCAGCAATATTTGAAACATTGACTGTTGAGTAAGTAGTCTCCCAAGTAAGTCCATCTTTCTTGTATACTCTAATCTCTGCTCGTGGGAAACCCATTAGTCAGTCAATACGCCCTTTATGTTGTATTTAACCATAGACCCTTTCGTTCTTGTAGCCCCTGAATAGTAGTCCCCCTCTTTCGGTTGTCTGGCCATATTCATACTTTCCAAACTAATCGATTGCCCAGATGTAAAGAATATATCATCATAGATTGTGCAACTTGTAGTTAGTTTTGCAAAGTCTCTCCAAAGAGAAACACTCATCCCATTAGTAACTAAATTCTTTTCATTAAAAACTCCTTGAATAGAAACTATTGGATTTTCTCTACCCACATAATCTACTTGAGAAATACTATCTGCACTTGATGTCTTACCCGGTAAAACTGGTGAGTTAATATTATTCTTCCAAGCAAAAGTAATGTCTGTTCCACCTAATAAAACTGCTGTTCCTGAATTAACTGCTGAACTTGATAATCTTGTGTCTGTCATTTTTTAAAAGAAATCTCTAAATCCGCCTCCACCTCCTTGTTCTTCATATGTTACCTTAACAGTGGTTACAATTTCTTCTGGAATTTCATCTAATTTATCAATTATCTCTTGAATATCTCCTACTGCCACATCTTTCATAGAAGTCCATTCAGAAGATGCTAATTGTAAAGCATAGACTAAAGGGAACTTGTCTTTTACAGGCCCACTATAAGCTATCAGAATTCCTAACTCTGCAACCTTCCCAATCATTTGTCCTAATTTAGTCAAATCTAAATCTGCCACTTCTCTTACAATCTCTTTCAAATTCTCTATTCCTCCCATGTCACTTATAGCACTGGCTACTTCTTGTATCGCTGGAATTTCTGCATTTTGCCAAGTATTGAATAGTTCCTCAAATTCTTTCTTAGCAAGTTCCACATCGGCTGCCCCCGAAATAAATATTTGTTCTGCTTCAGTTCTGCTTAGTTCCCCACTGGCTAATTCAGGTATTAGTTCCTCAAATTTTGGAGCCCCCCCAACACTTGGCATTTGGAAAAGAACCTCAGTCGCATAAACAAATAACAGTTTTATAGGTATTCTTGCGAGCATCCCAGCTCCTTGCCCCACCAATTTGGGAGCGATTTTTAACCCGAAGGCCTTAGCTATCCATGCTGAGATAACTCCTGTAAGTCTTGCTGCCCCATGAAGGATAGGGCCAGTTATCCTTGATGTTATTTTCAAAGACCAAGTTAAACCTTTTCCAAACAATTTTTTAATTGCTCTCCCTTTAGTCAATATTCCATCTAAACCCGCCTTTCCTAAAACTAGTTTCAAAGAAGCAGCGAATAATGTAAATTGTGCTAAGATAGACCCCAGACTAAATGCTGTGAATGCGCTTGCTAATGACCAAGCTGTTAAGTGAGGGTGTTGTTCTACAAATTCAGTAATCCACTCTACGAAGGAAATAAAAGTTGGAAGTAATGGTGCGAAAGCTTCTGCTAATGCTCCACCGATTGCGAATTTCAAGAATTTCCATTGTGCTCCAAAGGCTGCTAATGCTTGGTTTGCTTCATTGTTTGCTCCTGCTACTTCCATAAAAGTAGAAATAGAACTACTCATAATTGTTTGTAATCTTCTCGCCGCCATCATTGCACCGAATAGAATTCCTAACCATTCCATCTTGAAACGTTTGGTGTTCTCGGTCGCCTTTTCCATCGCTTTTCCTAATGGTTGAACAGCCCCCGTTAATCTATTGAATGCTACTTTTCCACCACCTTTAAGAGTTTTGATTTCAAGGTTCATCTTTTTCAACTCCTTTTCCAGCTTCTTCACACTAATTCCCGCTATCTTTGCTCCCGCCTTTAATGTGATAAATCCTTGGTGGAAAGTCTCAGTATTCATTCTTTGAAGCTCTCCCATCTGTTGCATTCTTGTGAGTGGTTGCCTCGCTTCAATTTGTTTTGCCAGAAGCCTGAATGCCTCTCTTGTATTATATGCTTGATGCCTTACTTGTGCCAAGCCGTCAGCCAGCAAGTTCATAGATTTGGGTTTCCCCATCATTCCGAGGTTCTTTAAAATTTGCTTCAGTTGCTTACTCATTCCAACTAACTCAGCGGTAGCTTTTTTAACGCCAACTGTATGCACGCCTAATACTATCTCTTCTAACGATACCATTATTTCTTCCTATTTTTTTTCATTTGTTTTTCTCTTTTTTTGCTTTCCTCTTGCAAAAGTTCGATTAATACCCAAAATCTTGGTGATGGCATAGTCATAATCTCCGATATACTAATGTGGAACTTCCTTAACATTATGTATATTCCTTTGACTATGGCAACTTCCAATGGGACGGATTTCCTAAAAATCCTATCCTCTATTCTTCCTTTGCCGATTTCAACTTTTTTTGCTCAAGTCCATTAACTTTGAGTATCATATCGCTTACCTTAGCTATGAACTCTCTATCATTTATCGCTTTAAGTTGTTCTTTTGGAACCTCTTTCCACGCTTTATGTAGAGTAGTTACCAACAAATATTCGCTTGCTTCACCCATTTTGTCTTGGGTTTGTAGTGTTGCGAACTTAGCTTGTTCTTCAATACTCAATGGTTTAATGGGTATGCTCTCGCCGTTGTATTCGAGAATTTCCCCTTCGGAGATAAACTTATTTACATCTACCATTATCCTAATGTTTTCCTCCTTTGTGGTTCTTCTTTTTCAGTTGTCTTCAACTCCTGAATATCTTGGGTGATTTGTGAGAGGAGAGGGATAAGGTTGAGATACATATATCTCGTGTTAAGTAACTGCCTTATCCCAACTGCATAAACATTACCACATTCTTCCTCGCAGTATTCTTTGAATTCCTTTAGAGTGCCTATTGGAATACCTGAAACTTTGAAAGTAGTTTTGGTCTTGTTATCTATCTCCTCTACAAATTCTGCCATTAGAACTTATTGCCTGTAGTGTATGCGCTCAATGCTGATAATGCACTGGTCGTATCACAGCTCTCCTTTTTCCAATTTTGACCTCCATCAGGGTCTTCAGTCGATAGTTTGAATTTCAGAGTTCCTGTCAGGTTTTCTCCAGCATTAAAGTTGCTTTCCATACCTTCTACACAATAAGTCTCGGCGTAGATTTGTCTGTAAGCTTCTGAACTTGTTCCAACTGCTTCTGCTCCGGAAGTGATACTTGTATCATTTGTCCAAAGAATTGCTACTCTGTATCTCGTAACTGTGCTCGAAGTAATGCTTGTAGCTGAACTTGTTGCGCCAGAGAAAATCCAATCAGTATCACTAACTGCGACAGGGATTGTATCAAAACTTAAATCAATATCTTCCTTTGTTCCAATACTTGTAATCTTTCCACCGAAAGTGTCTAAACCTTCAATATCGAAATTTCCACCGGATGCTGCGAAACTTGTAGTTTTAGTTCTCATCTCTACTTCACTTCCACCAATAGGGCTCACACTAACAAATGCTTTGTCATGCCATGCTTCTGTTTGAAATGCCATTTTTTATTATTCTATTCCTCCTTGTAGTTCTTCTCTTTTCATTCTTTACTATGCGCCCTCTAAGGCTTGTTTAATTCCTTTTCTTACTTTCTTCCCGAAATTATTTCTAATAAACTCTGCTGTTTTCTCCATAAATCCAAACTGATGTCCGCCCTTTGGTTCTGTTCTGCTTCCCCAATTCAAAGCTCCCAAATCTCCAGTTTCTAATGCTACATTAAGTGGGACATTACCCCTTCCTCCTGCGATTTCACCATCAGTTCTACTTACGATAACCCAACTTTGCTTTTCTTCTGGGAAATTAATAATGTTTGCCCTTGTTCTTCCTGTTGCCTGTGGAACTATTTGTTGTGCGAACTTCCTTCCAAGTTTCGCAGTTTCTTCTACTGCTTCTGATGTTCTTTGGTCTATAGCCCTTGCTCTTTTTTCAAATTTTCTAATAACCTCCTCTAAGCCAATCACCCTTACTATTTGTTGTGCCATTATATTCTTTTCCTCGCTATTATCCCTACATCTCTCCAATGAACTTTCTTTCCTTCATCATTCAAATTCCAATTAAAATTAGAACTTCCCAATGTTGTAGAATAGAAATCTGTAAGACTTGCTTTATTAGCATAAATACTATTTGAGATTGTGTCTACTTCGGATGCTTGGTCAGAGTATATGCTCATAAGAATATTGAATATCTTTTCAGATTTACTACTATCAAATGTTTTATTTTCTTCAGAATCGCTCAAAGATAATACCACAAATGGAAAACCATCAAATCCCTTTCCTGCCATTCTCGGCATACTTGGGTAAATCCACTTTTTCTTATATCTTCTTCGTGGGTCAGTAACATTGTTTTTTATGAAACTCTCCATAACAGAATAAGGTTCTGTAAAGATATTGGAATTGGTTATAGCCATTTTATACTACCTCCAAATTCTGCTTCCTTAGTAGTAGGTTGATTTCTTTAATTCTGCTATCCATTCTTTCAATATCAATCGCACCCAATGAGTTATTTCCTTCTGAAACTGATTTGAAGACGGCTGAATTAACCATTCGTTTTACACAAAGTAGGATATCTAATTCTTTTGCTAAATTCGGAGGCGTGGCAAATCCATAATTATAAACTGCTTTAATCTTTCTTTTTCCGTTTTCTGGTTTGTTATCAATAAAACTAATCTGTGATGAACTGCTTTCAACTAAATAATCACTTCCTAATCCTTGAGATAGTGTTTCCCATACTGGTGTGTCTGTTTCTGCCGCAGTATTTCTGGCTATACTTGTGATACCTAAAACTGGATAGTTTTTCAAAAAGAATTCATCTTGTAAAAATCTAACATCTAAATATTCCGTGGCCGAAGAACTCTCAAAAGTTCGCCCAGTCATAGTTTCTAATTCTTCTTCTGATTGGTTAATTAAATCTTTAACAGCACTATCTTGCATATCTGAATAATTATAGTCGATGGAAACAACAACTCCAGAAGTAGGAGCACTATCGAAAGTCAATTCTCCGTCATCATAATCAACTGATACTCCGCTTGTTACTTGTGTGCTATCAGTATAAACTGCTACACTTGTAGAAATTAAATTATCATTAGGAACGCTAAATGCTGATAATGTATCGTTTCCTGTTCCAACTGCTTCGCTTCTCACTTTTGTGAAAGCGTTTTTCCCTAAGTAGTCCCAAATATCCTGCGGATTTATGTATTTTACCATGTGTGTCTGTTCTCCTTTTTCTGCGAAAAAGAAAAATAAAAAATAAAAAAAAATAAAATTTATTTACAGATTAATCTGTTATTCCTCTAATTACGCAATAGGCATTTGGATACTTAACTGCGAACGCAAGTCTTTGAGTAGCTTGAAATTGTTCGATATCAGTTGCTATCTTATAATCTCTCCTGAACCTTAGTTGTCTTCTGTTTCCAAGTAATCCAAATTGTTTAGATACTCCGACAATAGCGTCGGCATTAGATGTTTCACCAGAACCTGTTCCGTAAGAAAGATTGATAGGTAATTGAGTTGAGCTCTTTACTTTCATTCCATAGATAGTTCCCAAAACACCTTCTTTCAATAATGGACTTCCCCATGTTTCATTGTTAAACATCGGTCGTGCATTACCATCAGTTAATAATCTTAAACTACCAACTGTTCTTGGTGCCCAGTATGATATATCTGGGGATGGGTGGTTATCTTGAATTACTTGGTCCACTGCCTTTGAGACAGGCGTTAATGAGATAGTTGCCGAACCTGTTCCGGTTGTTCCAACTGTTCCATCTGCCCAAACGGCATTAGTGAATGAACCAGTGTATCTTAGACCTTCGAATGGTGACGCTGTTGCGCCTGTTCCGTTAAGAACTCCATCATCAATCTTCAGAGCAAGGTCTCTTGCCATTTGTTCTGTCAAGTGATTTGCTAAAGATACATTGTTATCTTCTAAAACTTCAGTAGAGGCTTCAATCAAACTCGCTACTTTTTTGGCAGTTAATGTAATCCTACCATAAGCGGTTTCGCTTGCAGTTATAGTGCCCGTTTCAGCTACCCAATATGCGGTTGATGCTCCAGTTGCTTTTGGAATATGCATAACATCACTTCCCATGCTTACGACTTCTAAGTCTGGCAAGGTAATAGATTTGGCTTGAATTAAATCAAGCACTCGTGCTGCAAATTCGTCTGGAACAAGATAACCACCTGCGCTGTCAGTAGCTTCTCTCAAAGCTTTGATTATGTCAGCCATATTAATTATTCGTAGAGAAAAGTCCACTTGCTATTGCAAGTTCTCCTAATGAAGCGTTCTTCAAAGTTTTTGTGGTATCTGCTGCTTCCTCAACCAGTCCTCGTTCAGAATTCATAGCTTCTTTAATAGACTTTGCGATTTCATTTGCGATTTCTTTAACAGATTTTGCTTCTTCTAAGTGTGTTACAGGCAGTGTGCCCTTTTCCTCAACTTCTTCAGCTTCTTCGCATTCGCAGTCTTCTTCTTCAGCTTCTTCTTCAACTACTTCTTCAGCATCTTCCAAAACTTCTTCGACTTCTTCAACAGGAGCCTCGTTTTCCTTTTTCATTTCCTTCGACCTCCTTTCAATTATTTGAGTATCACTAAGTGCTTTCGCCAGTGAAAAATGAGCGTCAGGATATGCAGGAACTCCCACAGCCGACGTTTCTAATAAACTAATCTTCATAAACCTTCTTCTTTTAACTGCCATCAATTTCTTCCTCAATTACCTCAGTAGGTTTTCCACCAATGCTAAATCCAACAGGCATTCCTTTCTGCATATAGTCCCACAATAATTCTGCTTCTGGGTGTGCTTCATTTAATCTTGCTACTGCCATAAGTTTATCTCCATCTTGCTCTCCATCAACCCAAACACCCATAATATCTTGCCACCTATAAACTCTCTCACCGGTTACAGGGTCTCTGCCGTGATTAGGAAATAGAGGGATTGTTCCACCCTTTAATTGTAAAATCATATCATCAATACACATTTGGTCGATGACTTCTCCATCTCTATCTTCTTTCAATCCAGAAATAGGAACTTTGATAAATCTCTCGCTGCCATCCTCAGATTTCTCTACCCAACTCTTTACTACTGGTGCGAATATATTGAATTCTTTACTCATTTGTCATAGCCTATGCTAAACGCATACTTTTCAGTAGTAACAATCTTATTTAAGTGTGTTGATTATTTTTTAAACAAATTATACTCTTACTTTTATCGCTCTGGATAACTTCTCAATTCGGAAAGCTTCGACATCTAAATCTTTCTTACTTACCTTACAAATATATTTCCAATGTTGGTCAGTCCAATACAATGTAAATTCGTCTGCTGTTTCAATATAAAGTATATTGGCGTTGTCGAATGGTGCAACCCTCTCAACTAATCTCACGAAATCTTCAAATCCAACTTCAAGTCCTTCCAATCCCTTTGTAATAGATTTGACTTTGTTGTCTATTGGTGGTTGTGGTTCTTCTTCTCTACCCTGTTCTTCATTTCTATCTTGTCGAAAGTCTGCTCTATTATCATCTCCAGTCTTGTTTCCCATCAACCCTTCAGGAAGTTCTCTCTCTTTGCCCATCATCTCTCTTGCTTCCTCGATAGTGACTGCTCCGACTTGTGTTAGGATTTGAACTATTTGGGCTTCCCTCATTTCATCAATCTTATATCCTCTATTGAACACCATAGTGACTGTCTTACTCATCCACAATTCTTTATTCAGTTGGTTCTCTAAGTTTTTCTGTATGAAAGAAATCTTTTTGTAATATCCTTCTAACTCTTTTGCTGTTCCTCCACCGGTTACTGCTTTGTCTGCTGTTGCCGTCCAATTAACTCTTGCCGGAGGAACTCCAAATGCAATTAAAATAATCTGTGTGAAATGTTTGATTAGTTCTGTAAATTGTAAGTCCTTATTGAACTTCTCAATCTGTTGTGCTTGAACATTACCAGTAACAACCATTGCTCTGAATTTGTTCTGTTTCTTTTGTAAGTCTTTGATGGCTTGTTTAATCCCTTTGTAGTTTCTATCGTCAGGTGTTGCATCTGGCATTGTTAACATCCAATTAGGCATACCATCATTTTCAAAAAACTTACCAGCATATTCTTTCGCAAAGATAAGAGTAGCAATATCTGAAAGAAGTGGTTCAAGAGGAGTTATACCATAAACTCCACCACCAACATTTACCAAACTCAAATGAATAATATCTTCTGATTTGTAAATCCTTTCACTACCACCAACACTCTGTTGATAACTTCTTACTCGTCCGGTATCATCAGCATTGATTTTAATTGTAGAACTTTTTAATAATTGTAAATCGTTTGTCTTTTCTTTCTTCTGCTCAACAATCTCAAACACACTTTCCTTCAAAGTTTTCCCAGTATCATTCATCATACTTGCTTCCATCTCTTTCAATACATCAAGAGTTACTTCGTTAATCAAATCTTCCATCTCTTTTTCAGGAACACTCAATTTCAAAATGTAAGCATTACCAGTCACTAATAAATCAAACAAAGCATTAGTCATTACTTTAAAGAAATTAGATTGTAATTGAAAAAGCTTTGCTTTCTTAACAGCATTCTTACTTCCATCAAATCTCCACTGGTCTGCCATAATGTCTTCAATGATTGCAGAAACAACACCCATAACTTCTGGGGATTTTTTCAATACATTATAGAGAGTATCTATATCAACACCCTTCTCGCCAGTAAATATTTCTTTATCTATTCCTTGGGTAAAGCTTCCTACGTCTGGGTCTAATCCTCTGATTGTAGACGCCTTTTCCAAATTATCTTCTATATTAACAGATTTTTCCATATTATGTTTAATTATCGCTTATATTTAAACTAACCGATAGTTTTTTAAACAATGGTTCCATTAGATAAGTATGGTAAAAGTGTTATCGAAAGGAAGATACTACGAATACCCTAACAAAGTTGTGGAAGGGTGTTTGATAGATAAGAAGATAAAAGAGGACTTCAACCAGTTTGTAAAGGACAAACAGATAAGTAAATCCAAACTTCTTGAGGAGTTTTATAAGACAATTCTTGTAAGATTTCGAGATGGAAGTTTAAATAGCAGCGAGGGATACGTCACCATAAATATCCTTCGAAGCCCTATTTGCAAGCGCCAGTGAAATCACTGTATCGTCGTATTTTCCAAACTTGAATTTTATTTTGGCTTTAGTCTGAGGACTTGGAGCAATCTGAACATCTTTCAATTCTTTTAGGAGTTGTTCGGAATACTTCAATGTCTTCGGACAATCTTTGCTTGTGGGTATTGTTATTCTTGAGTTTTCAAATTCTGTCTGTAAATCAAATAATAAGTTCTTCTTTTCTTCTGCTGTGAAATGAAATGGCTCAACATTTGTAAAGTCTGCTTGTAGTTCTTGTAATGCAAATTCTCCTAATCCTGTTTTATCGACGACAATCTTTGATGGTAGAAAATCCCTAATCAATTTCCTTAATATCCCTTTTTGTATTTTGAAATTAGCTCTGAACCTTTCTGCTTTCACAACTTTCTTTGTTCCATCTTTCTGTTTCTCTAATACTGTAATAACAGTCCAGTCGCCTGTTGGACTTGTCGCTATATCATAACCCATGAAGTAGGTGTTTGCTGGGTGCCCATATTCCATAAACTTTTCCATAGTGTCCAAATTCTTTTCTAAAATATTCCAAGGATATAATGCGTTTGCTGAACTGATAGGCCTTAACATATACTCCTGTTGGAAAGATAATTCTCCCATTTCTCTTTTAACTTGAGGTATAGACCTTTGTTCATCTGTATCTCGATTATCCATAGTATACTTCATTTCCCAAGTTGGTTTTCCATTCACAACAACCGGGTATTCGTCAAAGTAATATTCATCATTATTTTTCAAATCGTGAAGTAAATCGACAGGAGTATCTGGTGTTCCCACCACAAATATCTTCCCCCTATTCAACTGAACAACAGGACTAACAGCAGTCCAGAATAAACTCTTATCATCATACTTTCCACCCTCGTCACAAAGAAGATAATCAATTCTCAATCCTCTAACTCCTTCTCCAAAAGTTCTACAATAGAAAGTAGAACCATTCTCCAATACAATTTCTGTTTGTTTCCAAGTTGCTTCTTTCCCAGATGCTGCGAAATCTCTTAATAAATCATTCTCTACAATCATACCTCTTACTAATTTCAAAACTTGTTTGGAATGCTCGAAGTTGTGGGAAGTTACCAAGAATTTCAATCCCTGTCTGAAAACAGCTTTCCAAAGAAAATATGCTGCGAACCAATTAGTCTTACCTGAACCTCTAAATGCCATAATACAAAGTCGTGGATATTTTTCTGCTAACCTCCACCAATCTTTATGAAATTCCCCTACCTGAAATCCCAATACATTTTCTGCAAAATAAACGAAATCTACCGCACATTCTGCTAAGAAATATTCCAACTGATTTTCATTATATTCTGTATTCTTCAATATTTGCTCGAATGTTCTCATTATACATTTTCAAATAAAGTAATCCATTCTTTAGCAAGATTATCCCAGTCATAGGTTAGTGCGAACTTCCTACAAGCTTCACTTTCCTCTTTTAGTTTTTTCTTGTCTCCTTTCCAAGAGTTATAATAATCTTCCATTATATTGGCCATTTCAATCTCATCTGAAAAGTAGAATGGGATTGTATTCTGTCCTACTTGAGGAACACATCTTCCGTGACTGTCTTGTAATAGTGGTATCAGTGCGCCGTGACCCTCACTTTTCATAGTGCCATAATCCATCTTCGTTGGGTCTTCTGGAACTTTATTCCCTGTTAATTCAAATCCTGTTGTGAACGCAGGCATAGCGATTGGAACTCCACTTCCCTGTGCTTCAATTCCCGGCAAACCAAATCCCTCTCCGCCAGTGTTGTAACAGAAGAAGTCCATCATGTTATAGATTTCGTTCATATTATCTGGTTGAATTAGTTGTCTTGTATTAACATCCATATTGCTTTTAGTTAATTTCACTTTATCACCCAACTTGTATTTGTCAATTATGTGAGCTAAACTCCACCCACTTTTCGGAGGTTCTGCATCTGTATGTAACATAAGGATAGTGTCATCTTTGCCTTTGCTAAATTCGGCGAAGGCCATAATCAATCTATCCAACATCTTCCTTTGTTGGTTTCTACCTACCCAACCAATTACAAACTTATCCTCAATTTGATATTTCTTTCTTATTTCACTTCTGTCAGCCATAGGATAAAATGTTTTCGTATCTACGCCATGAGGAATACAATGAACTTTCTTAGCACCCATCTTATTCATCATATTCTCTCCCCACCTACTCATAGCGATATTAACATCACAAGCATCAAAAATCTGGCTCCAATCCATCGCCCAACCATTACTATCAATAGGAGTATACATAATCCACTTTCCTCTCCACCCATCTTTCTTAGCTTGGAAAACTCCTTGAATAAATCCACTTTGCCAACCTACATCACATAGAGTTACTAATACCTCTGGATTATACTTTTTCAAATTGGAAGTAACATTATCATAGGAATATTCAATCTTTCCATTAGGCAACATCCAATAACCCTCTTTCCGTTGGTGAGGTCTATCTCTTGATTGCCAACCTACGTGAAGGAACTCCCAGTCCGGTTTCTCCTTAACCCACCTACTTAATAGGTTATTCCATACTTGCCCATAACCTGTGCTCGTTAATGGATTATCTCCGTAACTCAATATCTTCATTTCAATTCCTCCATCAACTTCTTAGCACTTTCTTTCCAAGAGAAGTTCTCTCTAACAAACTTACTTCCTTTCATTCCTTTCTCTCCTGCTTCTTTTTGATTTTCATAAACATATCTCATTTGTTTCTTCAAACTTTCAAAGTCAGGTTCGGCTAACATATTTCCCGGAACATAGAAATTTAAATCTGCTTGTTTTGTTTCTTTGCTATCTATGAAATAAGTGAATTCCTTTTTACAGAAATCCATATGTCCTGAATTAACATCTTTTGTAGCAATCATCGGCAATCCACAAGCCATAGCATTTGCCATTGTAAGTCCAAATCCCTCTCCCCTCGTAGGTGCTACAAAACAATCAGATTTCTGATAATACTGGACTAATTCCTTTTCAGGAACATACTGGTCGTTAATCATTATCTTTGGGTTATCATGTCCTAAAAGTGTTTTAATGATATCTGCATAATTTTTTCCAATTTCAAAGAAGGTAGATATTTTCAAAAGCAGAAGAACATTTTCATCTTTAAATTCTTCATCAAATGCTTTGACAAGTAATTCAGTCCCTTTCCTATCCCCTTCCTTTCCAGTCCAACTATTCACGGATAGGAATATAAAGTTTTCCTTTTCTTCCCCTTCTTTCGCTTTCTTATTGGGTTTGTAAATCTCACTTACTCCGTGTGGAATAACAACGATAGGTATGTAAACTCCATTCCACTTGAATAAATTTTTAGTAGCTTCGCTTGGAACAAATAGCTTTGATACCTTATTTATTTGAGGAACCCACGTCTCAGGTATCTTAGTTCCTTCGTGAACAAACATAGCATAAGGTTTCCCATAACCATCTCTCCAAAAGTGTGGAGCTTCTGAGAATATTGTACAACTCTTTTCTCCCGGATTGATTGGTTCATTAAGATATTCCAGTCCCTCATTCACATCATACTGATTAGTCCATATATCACTGGTCTGAACCTTTGTTAGTTTGCTTAATTCTTTTAGTAACTCTCTGTTTGCTGTCGCAATACCTGTCGGATTGAAAACATTCCCTTTGAAGATTATTTTAGAAACATATTCTCTCCCATGCTCTATTAAAGGTGTAAGATTATCTTTCACATCAATCTCGTGTTCTGGGTCATCTAAATCTATAAATTCCATATGCTTTCCAGATATAATAATATTCCAAGGGTTTTTATCTTTATGCTTTATTTTGTTTAATTCTGTAAGAGTTTCATTTACTGGTGGAAAGTCTCCATTCAATTTATGATAAGTCCAAAAGTTAATTCCTCTAATCCAATCTCTTTCTTCCCCTTTTCGTCTGCTCTTAAACTTCTTTTGCTCAAAATCTGAAATAACCTCTATATCCTTCTCCTTAGGAATTACATTAGGTGGCGCATTGAAATATGGAAGTTGTAAATATTTGTTATCACAAACTATGTGAGAGATTGTAGAAGTGGTATCACTTGTATGTCTTTTGGAAGTTCCTAATTCATAACTATCAGTTCCTTTAATATATTCTAAGATGGGGGTAATGTTTTGCTGTCCGCAAGCACCTTTGTCATTTTCAGGAGGAGTTTCAATAATTAAGTGGTCGCACATTTTAGTTAGGGCATTCATCGTTCTTTCCACATCCCCTATATGATGAACAACATTCAAAGCCAATACTACATCAAAGTGTTCACATTTTGATAATTCTTCCAACATTGTCGGAGTTATGTGTTTATTAAGGAAAATTGTATTATCGTTATCATTTTCTTCACAAAGCTTTTTCAATGTATCTGACTCATAACTTTCAACCATCACACAAGTAGCATCGAAATCCTCGGCAATCTTAAAACTGAAGTATCCCTGTGCGGCACCTAAATCGAGAATAGTTATTGGCCTCTTGTATTGTTGTAAGAATTTTTTGATAATCTCATATCTCTTTCCACATTCTCTATCTCCTTTTTGGGTGACTTCCCCTTTAACAATTCTGTCTTGGTAGTTGTGGCTCATTTTTCCCCCCCTTGTAATATTTGGTCAAGCTTCAAAATTATACAAGCAACATCATTTGCAGAGTTAATAGCGTTTATCTTCAAAACACTTGGTTCGATAATTCCTCTTTCTTCTGCTGAACTAATTATAAGTTGTTCATCAACACCCATAGTTTTCTTTCCATTATTGTGTTCCGTTTTCAAAAGTGTTAGTGTCTCAATAGCATCTAACCCACAATTCTCAGCAAGTATCAAAGGTATACTCTCCATCGCTTCGGCAAACTTCCTAATCGCAATCTGTTCCTTACCACCAACTCTCTTAGCAAATTCCTCTAACATAAGGCTTAATTCAGTTTCAATACTTCCCGCACCTGTTACTACCATGGTGTCGTGTCTTAAAATCCCCATAACATCATCTACTGCTCTCGCAGTTTCATCAAGAGTGTTATCTGTCTGCCCACCAAGAAGAAGTGTTTGAATTTTACTTGCCTTATTCTTTAAGATAATTGTAGTAGTCTCTTTATCATAGATACATCTACCTAATCCCACACTTTCCTTAAATTCTTCATCTGGGTCTTGGATTGCTGTTGCGCCTGTCACCAAACAAATATTATCAATATGGTCTCTCGCATAAGCCACCACACTCATAATACCCTTCTTAGTCAAATAGTTCTCGAACAATGGATTTGTGTCGGAATAGAAACAAATCTTAACATTTTCTTTTTCCAGCTTATCTGCGATATTCTTCATAAACTCTTTCTGCTTGTTTTCAATATCTTCCAAATCACTCGCATTACTTGCTTGTATCTTACTGAACTCTAAATTACTTCTCAATTCCAAGACGGCCACATTACCTTCTGCTTCAAGAGGCATTCTATCATTTATCGTATAACCTTCAAAAGCATAACCTTTGATAATCTGGGAACCTAATGGGTCTGAGTTCTTTTTCTTAAATATCTTTAACTTCTTCCTATCTGCTTCTTTCAATAGACTTGCCAGATGGATTGCTAATTTCTTGTTAATCTTACTTCCGAAGGTTGTTAGGATTAAATCTTCTTTTTTACCAGCATATTGAGATTGGATTAAATGTTCAATACATTTATCTCGCGCCAAATTATATCCTTTAATAACTGTTGTTTGATGAACGTTCTTGTTAAGTAACTCCATAGCTTTCTCAAGTAGTTGCCCTGTTAATATTAATGCTGTGGTTGTTCCATCTCCAATCGCTTTCTCTTGCCCTTCTGCAAGTTTCTTAAATAATCCGCCAATGGGATTATCAATTTTAGTATTTCTCATAATCGTAGCACCATCATTAGTCAAAATAACTTCCTCGCCCTTAACCAACATCTTATTCATACCTCTCGGACCCAATGTGCTTCTAACCAAATTAGAAATATCTATTCCCAATTTGATATAATTGAACTTGGGTTCTTGTTCCATCATAATCGATTTAGGAAGGCTCTAATGAGTTCTTTTTCCTCATCAGTATAAATCCCTGAATTTAGTTCTTTATCTGCCTGTGCCCTATCAAATTCAATCGTGGGGGTATATTTCTGTGTAGGTATCCTCACCTTATCATTCGTGATTACCATAAGGCCATCCACAATGATTTAATTAACCAAAGTAATCCTAAAGTCATAGCAATCGCTAATAACAAACTCCAAAATTTACTTAGTGCTGTCGTTTTTATTTTCTTTTTCATATTTCCACTTCCTCTGTATCAGAGTTTTCTTCTTCTAACTTAATTGCTTCTTCCACTTGTTCCTTATCCAATCCATACCAATCTTTCTTTTTCGCCGTAACACCCAAAGTGCCGAATTTACTTTTATCTCGTGCATCGGAATTATCCTCTAACAGCTCATCATATTCCTCAACCACAATCCTCTTATCAATAACATCAAAATAAAGTGCTATCTTAGTTTCGTGTGTCCAACCCAGAAACCTTACCCAAGCATTAGGTAAAAGTGCGAAAGCAGTTTTATTATTTCTATTGAGGGTTAATCTTTTTACTTTGTAAATCTTATCTAAAAATTTTCTATCCGATAATTTTTCTAATTCCTTATGTGCGTTTTGAGCATTACTCTCGTCGTGGATTGGTTTTCTTTCGCTATTCAAATCTTTCGGCCTTCCTCTTGGGTATGTCTTTTCTTCTTCCATTACTAATCTTTATATATACCCCCCTTTAAATACTTTTCCCCTAGTATTTCTACTTTCTGTTCTATCTTATCTAATTTATCTTGTAAGGGTTTGAGTATCCGTAGGTGGTCAAGTCCCTTGTTAGGACTTGTGCCGAAATTTTTTAACCATTCATAATTCTCTAAACTTATCTTTACGAGTTTCATAATATTCAAAGGTACCCCCCATATATAAACCTTTGGGTATGTATTTAGGTATATTAGGTAAACCTATGAGGTAGCGATTTAGTTACCTATATACTTATGGGTATATATTTAGGTAAACCTTATATGGTAATATTATATTTTTTTGGGAAAATAATAGCATTGCTAAGCCCTATTTTTCACTTATCAGTAGGAACAAAAGCCCCACCACTACTAAAAAGTAATAAAAATATAAAAAATATGGGTATATAGATATATGTGTTTTATAACTATTATGTTGTGACTTGCGAAAAGTATATAAGGTATTTTCGGCTTGGTATATTATGGTTACAAAGAAAGCAAAGCAGAAGGAAGGAAGAGAAGAGGACAGCACAAAAGAAGATTGTTTTTTGGGTGTGTTGTTAAAATCTCAGAAGTGGTATGGAAAAAAGAAAGGCGAGTACTTTACTTGTGGAAAAGATTGTCCTTGTAAAGATTGGGGGTTACCAAATGAATAAAGAAGAGTTACTGACTTTAAAGTTGAAGATAGCGAAAGAGGAACACAAAAAACTTTTAATAGAAAAGGACATTATTCAATCTACTTTAAACATCTATAAAGAGTTTGATAAGTATAAGAGGTTTCCAAATGAATAAGAGAGTAAAAGAGAGTTGTGGAAAGAAGTTTAAGGTTTCTCAAATAACAAAAGAGGTTCTTACTTGTGGGGTTTCTGTTCTTAAATGTGGTAATGTGTGGTTTTGTGATTTTTGCGAGGAACATAATCTAGTACGAGAGGGGTTATTTAATGGTTAAAGTTTTTATTGATAGTGTGGAAATTGATTTAAATAAAATAAATGATATGCCTTTGAAAGATTTGATTAAGATAATGGAAAAGTTAGATTTATGTTTTAAGGGTGTTGGAAATGGAAAAATTAAATTAATGAGTGTTTTAAAATGAAAATTGAAAGAAAAAAAGAGATTATTGAAACTTTTGAGATTTCCAAAGAAGATTTTAAGAGTTATGAAGATATACGAAAAAGTGGTATTACTAATATGCTTAATGTTGGTTATGTAAGTGTTTTAAGTGGTTTGAGTAAGAATAAAATAAAATTGATTATGGAAAATTATAATAAATTAAGTGAGGGGTTATTTAATAGTTTAACAGAACAGAAACAAAATTATAAAGGGGGTTTTAATAAAAAAAATGAATAAATTAGAAGATTTAAATTTAAAGGAATTGAATTATTTTTGTGGAAGTCAAACATTTTCAAAAATTTCTTTATATCCTAATGTTAAATTAACCGAAGGAATTATGTATGTTGCTGAAAATGGTTATTCGTGGGTTGTTACTGATTGCCTTGCTATTCTTAAATTTAAATTAGGAAAAGAAGATTTTGTAAGTATTAAGTTGATTGTTGAAAATGAAAAAGCAGAAATTGTTTATACAAATGGAAACGAGAAAGTTTTATATAAACAAAAATACGATTGGACAAATGCGAAACAGAATTTAAACTTATACTACACAAATAATACTTTAATGTTAAGTAGTGAGTATTAAACACGAATTTATTTATATTATTTTTTTTTTATTAAAAACCAAAACAAAACAACAAATGAAAACGATAACAGATTTAAGAATATTAAAAGCGATTGGAAAAAGATATAATTTAGATTTTTGTAGTATTTATAAATATTATATTGGTGATGTTTATGAAGATAATAAAGGGGTTTCCTTACCTAATAAATTTAATTATAAAAATAAGGTATATGAATTAAAATATTTTTCGGGGTGTTTTAACCCTTATTTAATAGAGTGCGAGGTTTCCAAATGAAAAAAACAGAAATTAAAAATATTAAAAATTTGAAAAGCAAAGTTTTTAAATTAGATTGCGAAACAGAATTTAAAAAAGCAGAAAGATTTAAATTAGATTTAGAGAACGAAGGGTTTAAGGTGGAAATTACTAATTTACACAGAAATTTTATTAAGATTGAGGGGTTTAAATGATTGAAGAAATAAGTTTAAATAGATTTAGAGATTTATTTAAAGAGTATAATAGAGAAAATCAGTTCTCTTTTGAGGGGTTAGAGGTTTTATATAATTATTTGGAAGATTTAGAAGATTTTAAAGTGGATATAATCGGGTTATGTTGTGATTTTTGCGAATATAATAATATAGAAGATTTTTTTAAAGATTATTATGAAAGTTTGGAAGATAGAAAAAACGAATTTATTGAAGATAATGATTTAAAAAACGAATTTAAAGAGGAAATTGAGGAATATAAAGAAAAAAAGGATTTTGATGAGTGGTTTAAATTCTATTATGAAGAAGATTTTTTTAAGGAAATAGAAGAAGAAATAGAAAACAAAACACTACTTTTAAAAATAGGAAACGATTTAAATGGGGGGTTTATTATACAAAAATGTTAGTAAAATGTTTAGATTGTGGTTGTGATGAAGGAACACTATTAAAGGGGTTTGAGGAAAAAAGTTATTCTTGGGCTGAACTTTCTCAAATGAAGGAAGTTTGCTGTTCGTGTGGAAGTGAAAATTTAAAAAGTATAAAGGGGGGTAATAAAATAAATGAATAAATTAGAGGATTTAAATTTAAAAAATCAGTTGGAAGAAAATTTAAAAAATTCTTGTGGTTTAAGAAAATATTGTTTAAATCATATTTTAGAGGAATATGAGGAATATGAGGAAATCAAAAATTTTTTTACTGATTTGTTTAATGGTGGTTGTATGAGTGGTATGATTAGCGATTTAATATATTATGAGGACACCAATAAATTTTTTGATAAATATGAAGAAGATATAGAAAATTTGATAACTTTAAATATGGATATGATGGGTATTGAAACTCGTCCATTATTTATAGAGAGTTTAAATGGAAGTGCTGAAAGTTTAAGAGAGGAAAAAAATCTATTAAGTTGGTTTGCTTTTGAGGAAACTATGAGAAATTTAAACGAAGAATTTAAAATAAACAAAGATTATCTTTAAAACAATAAATAATTTATTTTTATTTTTTTTATTAGATTTAGAAAAAAACAACAGATTAAATGGTATTATTAAAACAGAATTGCGATTATTGTAAAAGAGAATTTAGAAATTTATATAGGCATAAAGGAGAAACCTTTTGTTACTATTGTAAAATGAAAATTTTTAAGAAAATTGGAAATATTGATTTGAAAAAAATTGATTTATTAGATAAAAATGTAAATATAGGTTTAAGAGAAAATCAATTTAATAAATTAAATCAATTTTGTAAGCAAGAGAAATTAAATAGAAGTGGTTTGATTAGAAAACTTATAGACGATAAATTGAGGAAAGAAGGGTTTATTTAAACAACCGAAAAGTATTTAAAGGTGTAAAACTATGAATAAGTAGTTTGTTTAAACAAATAAACACTAAAAAAAGGAAAATGATAAACATAAAAAATGAGTTGGAAGATGTTAGAAAAGAGATTAAGGATTTAAATGAATTTGGGTGTTTAACTGAAAGCAGTAATATAGGTTATGAATATAAACAGAAGTTTAGTGATTTGGTTAGTGATGAAGTTGCTAATTTAGAAGATTTTGAGAAAGAGTTAGTTAGTAGTTTAAAATTTGAGGAAAAAAATAATGGAAATAAATAGAATTAAATTAAAAAAGAATTGTGGTTTGCTTTTGAAGTGCTTATGTGCTTTTAAGGATTGTGAAAAAAGTGAATTAAACGATTTAGAAAATCAATTAGATTTTTTAGTTGAAGATTTGAGGTGTATTTTAAATGATTTGTAGAGATTGTTTAAAAATGGTTAAGAAAGAAAGTAGGTTTCAAGTAGTTTGTAGAGATTGTTGTGAGTTAATTAGAGAAAAAACACGAATTAAACGATTGAATAGGTTAAAATGCGAAGTATAAACAAAATAGATATTGAGTTAGGTGAGCAAGAAATTCCTATAAGTGTTTATTCTGTTGTAGAGAAAGATGTTGGATTTAAGCAGTTTAGTAAGTGTTGTGAAGATAGTGTTGCTTATAAGAAAAGTTGTAAAAGTTGTAATAAAGAGTTAGAAAGTAGTGATATATTTAAAGGAATTGAATTAAATGATGAAATTAAGAAAGTTGAAACTGAAAAGTTGAAAGTTGATAGTTATTTTAAAATATTGGGTATTTGTGATTTTGATTTTGAAAATGGATTTATACCTAATGGAAATTCTTATTATTTTGGCTTTCAAAAAGATAAAAGTAAAAGAAAAGAGGAAAGAAATATATTGAAATTTAGTTATATTAGAGAAAGTTTAAGAGAAAGTGGAAAGAAGTTTATTGGATTGATTAGTTTAAGAGGAAAAGAGCAATTAGTTTTGATAGTGCCTTATTTTGATGTTTTGTTAGGTGTTGGAATAAACTTTTTTGAAAATGTTAGAGATATTAAGGAAATTGTTGGAAAAGTTGATTTAGATAATATTGTTGTAAAAGATATTGCTAAAAAGATTTGTGAGAAAGAAGTTATTTATTTGAAAGATGTTGCTAATAAAAGAAATGAATTAATTGAGGAAATGATTTTAGATGAGAAAGATGAGAAAGTTGAGAAAGTTGAGAAAGAAAGTAATGATATAGAGGTGTTTGCTAATGGAATTTAATGAATATCTAATTAAAAGAGATATTGATGAATTTATCTTTGAAACAGATAGTAGTGAAGTTGATGAATTTGAATTTGAAGAAAGTAGAAGTAGATTAAATTTTTTGAGGTTAGAGAAATGATTTGTGATGGGTGTGGTATTAACAACAAGAATTACACAGAAGTAATTATGAAATCCATAAACAGCACTCGGTTACTAAAAGGAAATGAAACTGCCGTATTATGTAATGGTTGTTATGAAACAGATAGTAGTGAAGATTTTTTGAGGTTAGAGAAATGATTTGTGGATTTGAAGATTGTGATAAGGTTTGTGATGAAGATTACCCCATAGAAGATAGTGAAACATTAAAAACTATTTATGTTTGTGAGGATTGTAATTTAAAACTATTTGGTTGTGAGGTTTGTAATGGTTAATGGAAATGATTTAGTTGAGTTTGAAGAAGAAAACTTTGAGAATTTATTAGAAGATTATTTAGATAATCGTGAAAATAAACGAATTTTAGATGAGTGGTTGGAAGATGAAGGTTATGAATTATTTTTAAAAAAATCTCCTAATTGGAATAGTTTTGTTAATCAAGAGTTTAGCGAGTGGTGTAATGAATAATGGTTATGCTTTGTAAGAACACAAAAAACCTTAATTTAAATGATTATCATTTAAAAGGTTGGATAGCACAAGAAAAGAAAGATGGTGTTAGATGTCTTTATGTTAATGGAAGATTGTTTGGAAGAAGTGGAAAAGAAATTACTAATCAGTTTCCAGAAATATTAGAAAATCTTAAATTTGATGGAATTTTAGATGGCGAAATTGTTTGTGATAAATTTGAATATGTTTTGAGTAGAGTTCAAACACAAAATAAATTGAAAAGCAAAGTTTTAGCAAAAAAATATCCATCAAAATACTTTATTTTTGATATTTTGAAAAAAAATGAATATGATTACAAGAATTTAGCACTTAATTTGAGATTAAAAGCACTATTAGATATAAAAAAAGAGATTAGTAATGAATTTATATATGTTTTAGAAAATAGCACAGATTTAATAGGTTTTAGAGAAAAGTGTAAGAATATGGATTGTGAGGGTATTATTTTGAAAGAAATTTTTAGCACTTATGAAGATAAGAGAAGTAGTAAGTGGTTAAAAGTTAAATTTGTTAAGAGTAAGGATATTAAATTTACAAGTTATATTGATAATCCAGCAGGAATTAGAGTTGAAAGTGATGATGAAATTGCTATCCAAGTTTCAGGAAGCGATAGTGTTTTTGTTAGAAACCAAATAAATCAAAAAGGTTATTGTGATATAGAAGTTGAATATTTAAATGAAACTGATAGTGGAAAATTGCGAATGCCTGTAAAAAAGAGGATATTAGATGGAATGGTTTGAAAAAGATTTTCTAAGTGCTTTGAGTGATAAAAAATTCTTCTTCTATTGGTTTGGTTTTTGTAATAATAACATAGAAGATTTAATTAAAGATTGGGATAAGTGGAAGATAGAACAGATTTAAAATGAAAAAAGGTGAAATAGATAGATTAGAGAAATGGTGTAAAAAGTTTTTTGAGAAAAACCAAATAGGATTTGATAGTTTTGACTTTGAAAGTCATTTAGATAGGAAAGTTTGTTTTAGTGAGAATAAAGAGATATTGAGAGAAAAATTGAAGTTGTTTTTTAATGAATTTAGTAAGGAAAATGTAGAGAAGATGGATAGTAAAGAGATTAAAGAGATAGAAAGTAGAACAGATAATCAACAGAAACGTCTTATACACGAACAAGAAGAAATTGCTAAAAAAGAATTTCAAGAAAGGATTGAGTTGATTAAGCAAAGCGACATAGTTCCTATTTCTAATTATTCTATTCCAAAAGAGTATATTAGAAGTGTAGCGAAAGGATTTAATCGTGGATTTATATTTTTAGGAAGGCAAGGATTAGGAAAGAGTTATTTAACACGACAGATTTTAGCGAGAGAGAATTGTAAGTTTATTGAAAGTAGAGGTGTTAATTCTCCTATGGCTTTATATCAATTCCTTTATGAGAATAATGAGGAAGATAAGGTTATAGTTTTTGATGATGTGAGTGGGTTGGTTAATTCTCCAAATGCTTTCTCTATTCTTTTAGGTGCTTTATGGGATAATTTAGTTCAGTGGAACACTACAAGCAAGAAGTTAGAAGTGCCTTCTCAATTTATATTTAAAGGAAGAATTATCATTATTGCGAATAGTTTAGAAGGCGAGAAAGCAGAAATTGTTAAGAGTAGATGTTTGGTTTATGATTTGAAGTTAAATCGTGAAGATAAAATAAAGATGATGTATTTTATAGCGAAACAAAAGCACGAGAAATTAACAGAAAAAGAGAGATTTCAAATTGTTGATTACTTAAAAGAGGTTACAGATGAAAGCACTAAGAATTTTGATTTAAGAACACAACAGAAATTGGAAAGTTTGTATATGTATGATAACAAAAATTGGAAGAAAATAGGGAAACCTTTGGTTGCGAAAGATAATAAAGTTGAGTTGCTTATTGATTGTTTGAAGAATAGTCCGAATGTAAGAGAAGCACAATTAAGTTGGTGTAATGAAACAGGAAGTAGTAGAAGGACATTTTTTAGGATTAAAAAAACTTTGGGGGTTATGTAATGAAAGTAGTAGAGATTATAATAAGTGATAGAAATACTGATGGAAGCAAAAAAAAGTTTGATGGGGTGTATGATAATTGTGAATATACGAGTGTTAGTTTTACTTGTGGAAGTCCTGTTTATTGTGGAAGTAGTAGTCCTTGTTTAGATGGAGAGGTTGGGGAAGCAGTTGAAAGTGCTAAAAAACAAATATTGAATAATGGATTTACTCCGAAAGTTGTGGATAAGAGAGAGAAAGCAAAATTAAATAGGTGGTTTAAATAGCAAAGTGTCACTGACACTAATTACATATACAAAATGGGACAAATAACTCTCTTTGGAAATAAGGAAAATGAAGCAATAGATTATAATATTAAAAAATTAGAGGATTGGATAGAAGAATTAGAATGGGTAATAAGTGATGAAAATAGTTGGAATGAGAGGGAGAGGGTTGAGTGGTGGTTAAGAAATGGTGGTGGTATATTAGAGAAGGAATTAGAAGAAGAAATTAAAGAGAGTATTGCTTGGACTGAACAGGAGATAGGATTTTTAAAAAATGGGAAAGTTGAAAAAACTTGGACTGAAAAATGAAAGAATTAAGTTTTAATGGGATAAAGAATAAAATACATTTAAAACCTTGTGTTTTAGATATTAAAAGGAAAGATATAGAATATAAAAAACAATATGAATATAAAAAATTAACTTTCTATAAAGATTATAAATCTAAAATGTTATGGTTTAATAATTATGGTATTGGATTAGATAATTTAAATTTTAAAGAAATTATAGAGAATAAAGTTTATTTGATTGAAACAGATAAAACCACAATAAATATAGAATTAAAAGAGGAGAAAAAATGAGTTATGAAAAAATATGCGAAGAAATAAAAAAATACTTAAATGATGTTGATAGTTTTGAAGACGAGGCAGTTGAAATTTCAAATTTTATTGACGATAAAGTAAGGGAAAGAATGAGGAGAAAAATGTGTGATTGTAATAAAAACTATGGTAATAAAGATTTACAGGGTGTTCACGATATAGATTGTGAAAGCAGAAAAAGAAGAAAAGAGTTAGAAGATAAAGCAGTTGGTAGAATTTTAACTGAACATAATTTAGATATTATTGATTATTTAAATGATGATGATACTAAACAATTTTTAGAATTAGAATATGAATTAGGTTATAGTGATTATAATCCAATACATTAAGGCACGATAAAGGAGGTAAAAAGAAAATGAAAACAGATGAAAGAATAGAAGAAATTTTCAAGGAGTTAGACATCTCTGGAGATATCTGCCCTTCGGAAGATGTAGAAGATTATTGGAAAAGAAAATTGATTGAGGTATATGAAATTCACAAGCACTGGATAATTTTATGAATGCTATTTCCCCATCTCTTTGACGAATTTCTTCTTTTTTATTTTTATTACATCTTGGTTTTCCATTCTTTTTAAAATGGAAGGCATTACCTTTGTTAGTTTAGCAGTCAAATCAACTACATTATAAGTTACATTTAATTGTTTGTTTTGAAGTCGTCCTAATATGCTATCAACATGTTTAATCTGATTTAGAAGATGTTCCATCGCCTTTAATTGGACTTGATAGGACTTTATTTTGACTGGGAATTTCTTCTTACAGTGTGGGCAATCGACTGATTTTTGGTCGAGTTCTGGGTCCCTCTTAATATCATATAGCAACATCCACCCTTCCTCATTTAGATTTCTTACTTGACTAATTGTATCAAAATATTGTTGTGCTAATTTAGATTGCATTTTCTCATCTTCCTTATACACTTGAATTGCTTGTTGTCCTCTCTTTCTGAAATAAGCACTTACTATATCTTTGGAAATGTTCTCACTATATTTGTATCCAATCTCTGAAGAAATAGCAGCATAAGAAAGTCCTTTGGATTTCATCTTTAATATGTCTTCTTTTGCTTTGTCTGAAAGAGCATCTATTCTTGAATATCCTTTTGAAGTTTTTCCTCGTCCATCTATGGTTATTCTATTTTTTTTATGTCCTTTTTTCTTAGGTTTATCGTCTATATGCCTATAAGGATTTTCAATCATATGTTACTAACGAGTAACTACTATTTATAGTTTTCTATGATTTCAACTTCACAGCGGGGATTTTCCTTATCAATCTCTCCGAATTGTCCTATAATCTTCTTAACTATCTTGTAATCATCATCTTCTATATTTCCATTCTCTATTAGAGCGTCTGCTGTGAATTTATCTATCACTGCTAATGAATTTCCAATATCTCTCCTTATCTTGTTTGGATAATAGAATGTATAAATTAGAGTTACTTCTCCATTTAGTTTCTTATCTGGGATTGCTATTTGTTCTTTGAATGTGGATTTCAATTTGTTAGATAAATGATAATGCCAATTCCTATATCCATTTTGATTAAGCCAATAATTCTTCTTTCCAACTTTCAAGTATAACGGAACAGCAAACTTCATTTTCTAAAAGGACTAAAACTATCTTCTTCGTGTATTATCTTTCCTTTTGATTTTCTCATAAATCCTTTAATCTTAATAAAACAATTCTTACATACAATTAAAGTCTTTCCATCTTGTTCAGTTTCATATAACATTTCTGCTTTCTCTTGACATTTTTCACAAATCATACTACATATTTCTCCAACACTTTATTTAAAGATTTTATAGGGTCTTTGGTTTTGGACTTCTTCCATTCCTTTTTCACTTCTTTTAGATTAACTATAATTAAATTAGTGTCTTCATATCTTTTTTCCATTTTAGACAACCAATGGGGTGACATCGCTTCCTGTAATTCATAGTTGTAGAAATTGACTGGTTTCCTAAAATTTTCTCTCATTACCATTTGAATATCTGGAAAGTTATTATCTAATTCTCTTATACTATGTTCTGTATAGATTTGACAATTATTTATGTTTGGGTGTTTCCTTCTTAGTTGTCTTACTAATAGAAGTTTAATTATATCGTGTAAGTCGACAGCTTCATTAAAATTCCTCATTGCTATTTTATTGTTCTTGGTGTAGTTTATCTGCATCTTTGTAATTTGAATATAAGAATTGGACAACTTCGTGTGTTGTTTTCAAACCTAACTCGTATTTTAGAGTCATTAGCTTGTTTCTTAATTCTTTAGTTGATTTTAGTGTTGTGTATTCCATCGTTTTGATTTACGAACATTTGAATATCATCTTTGAAGTCTGATAATCTTCCGTTGTAAGTGTGAGTGTGAATTGAGTTCAAATACTTTTCTATTGGAAAGTTGAGTATCCTTTCGTCCGTTTTAATTTGGATATTCTTTACTCCCATTCCTTGAACTTTCAGTAAGATATCTTTGCTTACACCATAACCATTAAATTTTCTCATTAAATGCTTTGAGTTTCTTCGAGTATAAAATGTATCACCCATAACCTTTCCAACATAGTTCCCATTAAATTTAATCTCTTTTTCAAAACCTCCTAATTGGATTGGGCTAATTGAGTGAACATAATTACATCTAAAACAAAAATAATCCTGAGTATCCATATTCTTCTTATATCTTGTTGAATTACAAGCAGGACATTTATCTACCATTTGGCTCCGTAAGTAAGTTAATTCCAGCACAGATATGCTTACACAAAGTTCCGGGATATAGGCTTCCGTGTTGACAAGTGCAGCTGAAGTCCAATTTAGAATATTTTATTGGCTTGTAAAAGAAAACTACTTCTTGTTCTCCTATCTTTAAAAATATCTTACTATCAGTTTTGAGTTCAATCTTTGTGTCTTTAATCAAATCTTTTGCGTTGTTAAATATATTCATTCTCATGGTTAAAATTCAAGAAGGAGGGCGAACAAGGAATGGATAAATCCTTATCTCATAAGCAGATTATGCCTATTTAGAAACCTCTCCATCTTGAGCGTATTTTGCGAAAATCTCGGCGTGTGCTATAATCTGAGTTGAGGAGATTAATCCTTTTAGATTGTCTTTGTTAAGTTCGAATAGTTTAAGTGCTGAGTTTAGACATGCTAATCTTGTAATTTGTTTTTGTTTTTCTGCAAAATCCACCCTACTTTGACCATATTTTAATGCTTGTTGCACTGGCGCTTTGAATGGAGGTTTAGAAAATCCACCACCATCACTTTGTTTCATTTTAACGAATACAACTTTATCTTCTCTAATACTAATCTCTGCCTTTCCTTTTTTAACCCAATCAAATTTAACATTGTCTGCTACATTCAACCAGTTCTCCATTGTGCCGTTGTCGAATAGAATACTTCTCTTTTCAACACTTACTGCTTTTATTTCTCCATCCATGTTATTTCTAAGTCTTATATATATTTAAACCTTTCGGTTATAAATTAGTAGTCGTCGTCATCTTGACAAACTTCCCAGATACCTACACCACTTGTTTCCTTAATTGTTCCTTCGTCTTCTAATCTTTTAATCCAAAATTTGTAGTATTTTTGTTTTAGACTTGGATTGAGAAATCTTCGGCCCATCCAACCCTGTGTGTATCTATTTTTAAGTAGCCATAGTTCATCTATTGAGATGAAATGCTTCTCTTTTACTTTCTTTCTAAATTGGTTAAATGCTTTCTTTTCGATTAATGTCATTTCATATACTTCTCAAATGCCTGCTCTCCGGCAAGAGTTAAGAGATAATAATTTCTTCTTTTGTTCTTTCCTACATTTCTTTGGAATAGTTCTATCATCTTTGTATCTAATAATTGTTTGACATGATTTGTTAATGTGTTGTGATGTATAGGCACAGATTTATTTGAATAAATCCTTCTCAAATCTGGGATTGAAAGTGGTAGTGAAGTTAGATAAAAATGCTTCAAAGTCTGCCAAATCCTTGAATTTGGGGAAAGATTTAAATAGATTACACAATTTTCATTGTTGTTATATCTACTGTTTTGGAATAATAAGTTTTGTATTTCGCTGTGTTGTTTTTTCATTTTATTTAAAAAATCCCCTCTTTCTTTTTTTCATTAGATATTATAGTTACCACTAAGATTTCGAGAAGGAAAGGAAAACTTCTCTTTTTAACCTTATGAATTTAGTTTATATAACAACAAGAGAAATTCGTTGAACAACTCTTGCCCTTTTACTAACAAACACCACTATTTAAATGTTTGGAGTTAAAGTTCTCCTTCATCAACATATTCGTCCATACTTGCCCATCTTGTCCATATCATTTTCTCACTATTCAAAGAATAGAAGTGTCTGTCTAAATATAGCGTTGTTTCTTTCATAGAGCCGTCCTGTCGAGCTGTTTTAATCTGTAAGATGTCTGGTATCTCATCTTTCTCATAAAAGTGTTTTTCCATAGGAACTCGGACCTGCATCAATCTTTCTAAATTACTTTCAATTAACATATCAAAATCTTCTTTTCTAATCATATAAACTAAAGCTTCTTCTTCCATTCTATTAATTGGAAATGTGCCTTTATACAATGGTTTGTCTTTTTCCCAATAGGCACTCCCAATTCCTATATTCCTCATTTGCTTTTTACCTTCCTATATATATTATAATCCACTATGTTTGCGAGTGGAATAACAACATAATCAATATCCCTATCATCTCCTTTTCCAGCTTCTATTTCGTTATATAGAACATAAGCGAAGTCATCGTGCTTGTAGTATTTACCAGTAGTATGAAATGCTGTTAATAATTCAGTTGGAGAAGTGGTTTCTAACTCGCTTAGTGTCCCTCTTGTTTCCGACGTAATATCCAACCATATTATTTCATATATTACATCTCTTTTAGTTAATGCCTTGATTTGTTTTTGGTTCATCATATTTCTCCTTTGCTTGAGCCCTTAAATCATTTTCGGTTAGACTTGGGACTACTTTGCTTGGTTTATTATAAAAAAATTCCAGATAATTTCTTCGCCACTCATTACACTTGTTAGAAAATGAAGTTCCATCTGGAGCATCGTGATAGATATTTTCCTCGTGTAACCCTCTCAACTCCCACTCATAAATTGATAATCTGAAAGCATAATCCAATATTCTCGAGTAATCTCCACCACTATACATCTCTTTAACTTTTTTTTCAAGAGTTCTCATATTTTTAGGGGTTGCTTTCTTAGTCATAGAACGGATAGAACGTTGGACTAAAATTCTCTACACCTCTTTTTCCTGTATCAAAGTCCAATATCCAATACCCTTTATGTGCTGGTAATTTTTTTAGTTTCATAAATTGACTTTGCCCACAGAGAGTTCCTCCCTCTAATCCATGAACATTTCTAATGAACATATACAATGCTTTATGATAGTGTCCTTCCACAATTATTTGTGGTTTCTTTCCACCTTCCAAACTTTCAATTAATTTCTGTAATTTATAACTTGTAGCATATGCGCTACCATCTCCTGGGTGGAATAGTTTCATTACAACTCCTTTGGCTAATTTGACATCTGCTTCATCTTCTCCAAGAAATGTGAAGTTATCAAGTCGATGGTCTAATTCCGTTCCAACACAAACTCCACCATTATTTTTCTTCTTATACCACTGGTCGTGATTTCCAGTAATTCCATAAATATCAATTCCTTTGAAATGCCTCTCAAACAATTCAGTAGCATAATCGATTTGCTGATGGAAACCTACTTGTGCTAATTCGTAAATATGTCCGTCTCTTCCAGACATTCCCTCTAAAATATCTCCTGCGTGGTAAACATCTGTTATCTTTTTTCTCTTGAAGGTTTTTGCAGCGTGAATTAAAGCGCCCTCATCAAATTTCTCGTGCCCTATGTGAGTATCAGACAGAATTCCTATCCTTCTGTGGCCAGTTTTGGAATGATTATAAGTCCGATTAGAAACGTTTGATTTGCTTGGTTGTTTTAGAACAAGTCCTAATTCTCTGTTTGTTAAATTATATTTTTTAACAGTTTTCAAAATCCTCTTTTCTTCTGTAGATAATTTTTCTTCCAAACTCATAAAATCCCCAATATAATATATCACTTACATTATATATATTTTACTATTATTTTTTAAAAAAAAAGAAACCTGCTTTTTAACGAGAGCAGGAACTCGCAACCTAACTTTACAAAAGAAACATTCTTTCGAAGTTCTACTATTTAAACTTTATGCTAGAACTGCTGAAACCACTGGAGTTTCGTCTTCTTCGTAATCTACTTCTACGTCAAATGTTTGATAACATTTTTCGTCTGCATCATCCAAATACTTGAACTTAACAGAGTAAAATACAGAATAGTCTTCCCAGTCATCGTCATCAACACTAACTCCGAAATCTTTAAACCATTTCAATTCAATTTCATCTTCGTCATATTCAACTCCATCACATTCTAAATACAAACTATCTTCTTCATATTCATCAAGGAATTCGTCGTGTGCCGCATCTAAATACGTCGATTCAAAATCAAACTCTCCTTCCGTTTCTACTGTCTGATTAACATATTCAATAACTGTTATTACTTCTCCAGGAATTTCTACTTCTACTTCGTTGACTACTTCTCTTGGCATAAAACCATAGACCAATAGACCTCCAAGTATTAGTGCGCAGATTATTCCTACCCAAAAATCATTACTTTTTGCCATCTTGTCTTACCTCCCTTGTGATTGTTAAGTTTGAGCTTATCGTCAGTTTAGTCATAAAAAGAGGTGTCATTTGAGTATTTAAGGATTATGTGGAACTATAATGGAACCTAAAAATATATAAATGATTGTTACTTTCTATTAGTTTGCATTTTAGATTTTTTGTAAATCTATTAATTTCGGATTGGTTGCTTCCATTAGTGTATAGAAAAAAGTAATCTCTTGCTTCTTCATTTAGCTTCTCAACTATTCTATCCTCATCCTTACAACCTTTCAGATAATAGTAAAGGATATCGTGAACACCCCACGCAGATTTAAACATATCATCATTCATAACATATTCCTTGAATTGTGAGTTCTCATAAAAATCTTTTTCAATTTCAATTCCTGTCACCATGCTTCCATATTTGAAAGCAAGTCCAAGAACTTGTCCGTTCCCACTTCCCAAATCCAAGAAAGTTTTACCTTTACAATATTTTTCAAAAGCAGGTTCTATTTCATAAGTTATGCTCGGGGTGTAAATTCCTTCTTTAGTCATCATAATAATACTCCAAAGTTGCAATAACATTTGTCAAGTCCATACTTGCCCCCATCATTCCAGATACACTAAACCAAATAGTGATTATGTCTTCGCTTACAAAATCATCTGTTCCCCTTGCCTGTGTAAAACTATCTTTTTTATTTGTTCCTGTCGCTGTGGTTAAAGCATTAGTCCAAATAGTAGTCGCACCTTTCTTAACAATGATGTTCAAACCACTTAATTTTCCAGTCATTGAGGCATCCCAATTTACAGACAATCCTACAATAGAGCCATCTCTTATCATAGTTAGCCCTTTTCCAGTAGTCATTTGAACTCCTCCCAATTCCATAGCTTGCTCAGCGATTAGTCCTACTGAAAATGTTGCTTGTCGTGTGAATGTCGTATTTTGCTTAGTTCCTTTAACTGCTCTATCAAAAGTAGTATCGCCAGTCCAAGTGTTTGATGTAGCAAAACTAAAAGAAAGAGTATCAGAAATTAAAACGATAGGACTTGTTACTGCTAAATTTGTATCATCATCTATGTCTATAGTTCCAAGTGAAAGAGTATCGTCTGTCAAAATGATAGGACTATCTGCTGCTAAATTTGTATCTGAACTTATATCTATTGGAAGTGTGGGTAATCCTGCTTCCGTTGCAGTTTGATTAATCCATTCGCTTGAACCCGTATCATAAGCAAGTAATTCATTATCTGCTACTGGAGTAGT
>Ga0080013_1000980_pt1 | contig 38862 bp, 43 predicted proteins | sample ETNvirenome_6_85_FD_69236 | JGI IMG/M metagenome (GOLD analysis project Ga0080013, IMG submission 69236) | Marine viral communities from the Pacific Ocean - ETNP_6_85 (SPADES assembly) (version 2) | ecosystem: Environmental > Aquatic > Marine > Oceanic | place: Pacific Ocean | collected 2013-06-19 | reverse complement strand
TAATGGACAGGTAGAAGAGAACAAGACCAACTTGACCAAGATAAGTACAGTTGGTTCAATTGGTATACTTGTGATGCCTGTAATCGTATCAATAATAATGAGGTTAGTATAATGGAATGGTTATCACAAAATTGGGAATGGGTTTTACTTGGTTTTATGGTCTTGGAGAAATTGGTAAAGATGTCACCAAGTGATAAAGATGACATTTTGCTTGATGTTGTTGTCCAGGGGCTTACTAAAATGGTAAAAGGAGAGAAAAAATGAGTATGTTATCCAGTTGGGTAAGAAAACAAGTCAAGAAAAAGGGCGCAAAAGCCTTTATGTTAAAAATCCTTGATATAATAGTATCAGTAACACCGTCTAAAAAGGATGATAAGATGCTTGCTGAGATAAAAGATGTTATGAACAAATTTGATTAATACTAAATGGGACTTGTTTTAAATGGCTTATAGAAGTATATCAAAAGTAAGTAGACCACCAAAAAAAAGGAAAAAAAATGCCAAGGTTCGGAAAAAGAAGTCGGGAAAGACTAAAAGGCGTAAATAGTAAACTTAAAAATGTATTGAATGAAGTAGTAAAGTATTTTGATATAACAGTAATTGAAGGTGTACGTAGTCAGGAAAGGCAGAATGAACTTGTTGCACAAGGAAAGAGCAAAACAAAGTTTGGTAAACATGTAGATGGTAAGGCTGTGGATATAGCTCCATATCCAATTGATTGGAATAGCCGTGATGATTTTCATTATCTTGGAGGTTTTGTTCTTGGAGTCGCGTCTAAGATGGGTATTGACATAAGATGGGGAGGCGACTGGTCTGATTCCAGTCTTAGTAAAAATGCCAGAACGACAAAAGATAATAATTTTGATGATTTAGTTCATTTTGAGATAAAAGATTAGGGGTAGAAGCACAATGAGAGGGTTTAATGAAAATCAAAGAAACTGTAATTGTATTCCCAGATATTCACTTTCCAAATCAAAACGAAAAAGCTCTAAAATGCGCATTAAATGTTGTAAAGGAAGTAAAACCAACAGCATTTCTACTGCTGGGGGATTTCATTGATGGTGAATCTGTTTCGCACTGGCAATGGAAAAGGCGAAAGCGTCCGCCTCTTGAGTACCAGCTTCCATTTATTGATCAAGAAATTTCAGAGGGGAATCAAGGTCTTGACCGTATTGATGAAGTCCTTAAAAAAGTTGGTTGTAAGAAAAAACAAGTTGCTCAAGGAAACCATGAAATCTGGTTCGACTACTTTGTGGAAGAGAACCCGTACCTTGAACATTATGGATCAAGAAAAGCCTTTAAGCTCGACGAACGTGGTTATGAGTGGCATCCCTATGGTGAAATCTTTAAAGTGTTTGGAAGCAAGTTATATGCTTACCACGGAGGACACTATGTGGGAATTGCCCATGCAAGAACTCACGCCTTACAAATGGGATGCAACATCATCTATGGGCATACCCACGATTGCCAAAAAGCAGTCATCACCCACATCTCAGGACCACATATGGCATATTCAATGGGATGCTTAACTGATATGACAAAAGGTTACTTAAAAGGACGTCCTACAAATTGGACACATAATGTTGGGATAGTTGATATTTTTCATAATGGCAACTTTAACTTAACAGTTTTGGATATAAACGATGGTATTACTACATATGGAGGAAAAGTAATAAGTGGCTAAGAGGTTACATGAGATAAAAAACTTCCATGTTGGTACAGTAACGACTCCAGTTGATACTGATTTAGCAGAAGATGCTGCAACCTACAGTTTGAATATAGATCCTATGGCTGAAGACGGTGTTTTAAAAGGGATACCATATGATGAGATTAGGTATGTTATTGAAACTGGGGCCGATAGCAATCCAATAAATGGTAATTTGGCAAATGGGTCAGTAATACTAGGCTTAAATGATTCAGCTGATTTTGCTGCTTCAGGTACTATCATATTTACAGATTCTTTAGGTAATAGCCAAAAATTAACTTATACAGGTAATGATTCAGGAACAGAAAGACTTACTGGTTGTTCTGGATGGACTGGAACTGGGACTATTGTTAATGATACATTAGTATATGAAGGAACTGGCGGAAATTATATAGCTGATCGAGCTGTAATGATAAATAATGATGGTACTCATCATATTGTGTATTACCAAGATAGTGATAATAAAATAAAAAAAGTTGATGATCTTTATGATTTGCCAGAAACTCCAATAAGAGCTGCTATTTCTTCATCTGCTGAATCTGTTACCGGTATTCCGTCTATGGTGAAAAATAATAAAGAAGTTCATATTGGAATGGGAAACGGTTCTGCAAATAAACCGCTCTGGTGCGGATTTGAAAGTCGAGGACAATTTGGAGTGGCTGCATCAACTAGCTTAGTTAAGGCAGATGCGGAATTACATTCTCCTACTACTTTTCCATCATTTCATAAAACAGTTGAATATGGAGATTATATTTATGGAATATCTTTTGATGGAAATTATCTTTACTATATTGATAAAGACGATGTTGATTACCCTGTATATGTTTCTAATTTAGTTTTTACAAATACAAAAGCACTTGCTTTGGATCATAATAATTTGCTAATGATAGTAGACGACAATGATTCACTTATTTGGATTGACGTATCATCTACTACCCATACTGTTTCAAAAACCTATGGAATAACTCAAGCTGGAACTGAAACTAGTCATGATTTTACTGATATTATAGAAACAGGTGCAGCAAGTACCTGGCATATATGGCTGGCTAAATCGGGTGGACATACTTTTCATGGAGAAGGACAGGTTAATGCTCCAACTACTGCTGTTGGAAGAGGTTTACTTCAAAATGCGACTGCTCCTACCGGGACTGCTGGAACCTTAACATTTACAGATAGAACTCCATGGCAAGGCTATAAGAGTACATTGCGCGGTTCCGATGCTTTAGAAATTGGAGCATGGTACGATAGCAATACTACCAGTCAAGGTACAGCACCAAGAGAAGACATACCTGCTAATGCGGCTATTATTCCTTATACAAAAGCATCATTAATAAAGGCTAATGATACTGCTTGGGTGGGGTGGATTTGTGAATTTGTAGTAGATGATAATCAGACTTACAGATTGGGTATAAATTGTTTAAATAATGCAACAACAGGAGCTGCAGTTCCTCATCAGGTTGTAGATATGAATGGACCTGTAATGAATTTTGTGAAAAATGATTATGCTCCAGTTTATCATATAACTACTTATGCAAGTAACGATATAGATGAAACAAAATGGTTTCCAGTTCGATTAAAAACTGGTGCAAGTGTTACTGATGTTATTGGTAAGTATGGTGATGGCACAGATTTGACAAATGCATCTTTACAAACTTCGTGGGATAATATTACATCTATATACAGTCATGATAGTGGTCATGCAACTAATGACAGAATTATTGTAGGGGTAAACAGAGCTGGATCTACTGGAGTCACTAGCAATGATACAAAATTAGAACATTGGAAATATGTTGATCCTACACCATCAGTTAGTTCTACTATGGTATTAAACCATTGGTACGCTACAAGTGATGGTTTTTCATCTCACAATAGTGATGAAACTGTTTATAAGTTTGCATCTGGAGCGGCAAGTGTTGGAACGCTTATCTATGCAACAGATGCAGCTAAAGTAAAAGATGCTATTATTTCTTGCTCTGATACTAGTTTTACTTATGAGCTTTTTCTTAATTCTGGAACCGATAATGGAAAACTAGCAACTTTAAGCAGTACTAATACAACTACTTTTACTGGATGGACAAAAAGACAGCAAGCGCCATTAGATTTAACATTATCTCAAACAGATATGGCAAATAATAGTTCTTTTAGTGCTACTAAAGAATATTGGTATAAAGCATCATTTATATATGATGGTTATCAGGAAAGTCCATTGGGGATAGAATGGCAATTAGATACTCCCGAAGCCAAAAATGTTCAAGTTACTTTTGATTTATATACAGATTCTCTTAGTTCAAGGGTAACTGGAGTTATTTTATATAGGGCAGAAAGTGCAACAGATGGTGATACTAAGCCAACAGGGTTTTACAGAATGGTAAAATCATTTGATCTTGATGTGAGTTGGAAATATTCTACTGATGCAACCTGGGGAACAACAAGAACCAAAGTATTTATTGATAATCATGTAGATGGTTCAAGTTATGAAGCAAGAACAGGAATATCTGAAGTACTTGATTTCACTATTCCAAACTATAGTTTATCAACAGATTTAAATAGTCATTTATTTGTAGCGAAATGTCATCATTCATTAATCAAGGATGCAACTAATTATCTTTTTAAATCAAAACCATATAATTATGATCAGTTTAATTGGATCAATGATTTCTTAATTTTGCCGACTTCTCCAACTGCACTAAAATCTTTTAATGGTAGGTTATATGCTTTTGATGAAAATAATATGTATAGAATAGAACCTAATAATTTATATATAGAGGACACTATTGAAGGCGTTGGTTGCCTATCTCAAAGTTCAATTGCCGTTTCGGATCATGGGATGTGTTTTGCTGATGGGCGACATATTTATTTACATAATGGAAGAACTGCAGATCCTATATCTATAGCCATATCAAGAGGTGATACTACTTATAGTTGGCAAACTATAGATACCACATACAGTCCATTAATATCATTTTCCAATAAAATGAAAAGTTTTATTATAGTATTTAAAACTTCTAGTGGATTATATCCGACTTGGACTTACAATGTTATAAAAAAACGATGGGATTTATGGCGAAATTTCCAAATATATGGCGGTTCTCAAGAAACTGCAGAGCCTAAAAGTATTGTAATTGGAAAAAATGGCGAATTAATTGCAAGTTGTAATAGTTTAATGTATACAATAATGAACGATCCTGTAAATGTAAAAGCATGGGATTGGCATAGTAAAAAAATAACTTTAGGTCAAGATACTCAATATAAAAGATTTAATAATTATAATATTACTGGATCTCCAAGCGGTACTTTAGGACATGCATCAGCTGGGCTTTACGTCCAGTTAGATGGTAGTAATGTTGTAGAGAGTGGTTCAGTTACAAATTTTACTACAGATACAAAAAGTGCTAAATATATGCAATGGTTTTTAAAAGGACAGACAAGTACAGTAGATGCACTTGGCACTATTTATAGACGTAAGATTATAATGGCAGACCAATAATGAGTATATCTAAAAAAAGACCATTAGTTTTAACGGACACTGATATTCCTACTTTAAATCGTGTTTTAGAAAAATTATATGAAGATATAAATGAAGTTATTAATGCTGTTAATAAAAAAATTGTTGCTGAAGAACCTAATAGGTTTGAAGGCAAATTAGGTGATATAAGAATTGTACAGGCATCCAATGGTGATTATGAAATACAAGGCAGAACCAATGATGGATGGGTATATACAGAAATGGACTTTAAGGATAACTAAAAGAGGTAAAGATTATGGGATTATTTGGATACCCTGACGATATACAACAAGATTTTTCATTCGATCCGTCATATGCATCATATAGCCCAAGTTCTGGGTTATTGAGAGGCATTGGAGATTTACAAGATACAGCTGGAAAACAGAAAAGATTGGGAGGTGAATTTTCTCAAGCTTACCGTCAAATGCTTGATCCAGGTTCAGCATATTATCAACGAATGTTTGGAGAATTAAGGAAAGGCGTTGGAGATACTGCTGCTCAAACCAGAGTAGGCATGAATCAGGCTCTTGCATCTAGAGGAGTTGGTCAAGGTGGTATGTCTTCTCTTTTAGGATCAGCTACAATGAATACAGCTGGTGAACAAATGAGAAAAGGGTTCACGGGTATTCAAAGCACTGGTCTTGGCCATGCTGGGACTTTTGGAGGATTGGCTAATACTGCTTATGGTACAGCAGGACAAATATATGGACAGGCTGGCGGGTTACTTTCTGGGATTGACGATAGAAATTTAAATGTAAGTATGCAAAATGCTCAAACTGAAAATGTTTATAACCAGTACTTAAGACAGTCACAATATAATCAGTCGATTCAGAATCAGAATGCACAATCAGCTTACTGGAACTCTGTAATGGGTTTTGCAGGTGATATAGGTGCTGCGGCTTTAACTGGTGGCGCTAGTCTTGCAGCTGGAGGTCTATTTAGTGCGATGATGGGTGGAGGCCAGACAATGTATAATGATAATCCTGAATATAATGTATAATCCATTGAATTAAAAAAATTGAGGTAAAAATATGGCTACAGGAATAAATCCTCCGGGGATGCAACAAAGGTTCACTGGATATACTTTTGGTGAAAAAGATCGTTTTCAAAGAGCGGTAAGTGATAAGAAGAATAGAGAACAGCAACTTGAAGTTCTTTCTGCTCAGTTAAAAGTTCAGAAGGATATAGCAGATGAAAGAAATAGAACTACTATTGAAGCTGCTGGTATTAGGGGAACCCAGGAATTAGAACAGATAGAAGCAGCTGGAAAGGTAGAGACAGGTCATATAAAAGAGAAAGGTGTAGTAAGGTCTAAACATATAACAGAGGAAGGTGCAGTAGGATCTCAACATATAACACAGAAAGGTGATATAGGGTCTAAACATATAGTAGAGAAAGGAGCAGTAGATATAGATCTTATAGAAAAGAGAAGTGAAAAGAAAAAGCAAGAGATAGAACTCCAGGGCGGTATTTCAAAGGATATATCTCAACAGGAGATAATAGGAAGAAAAGATGTTACTAAAATCCAAACCACATCTGCTGAAAAACGGAATTTAGATAATATTAACGCTCGAAGAGAAGAAACGGATAAAAAATTAGCGTGGGCAAGAACTGAAAGAACGCTTATTGAAGGCGGACTGGACGGAAGACAGGCAAAAGACCTCTCCACTCGTTTAGATTTAGCAAATTTATCTCATACTGAAGCCATGAAACGACTGGAAAAGGAACTTGGAACCAGAGTAAACATTACGAAAATGAAAGAAGACGGGTCATTGGCACGCATGGTAAAACAGATACAAAGTAATGAGTTTATTACTAAAGTAAAAGAATCAGGTGCTATGGATCGTATTGTGGAACAGTTAACATCCAGAGAAAATCTTGCTGGGTTGGATAATGAAGCAAAAATGGAAAGGCTAAAAGAGAGTTTGCTTAACGATAATGTTATGCAGAGATTTATTCAAAGTAATTTAAATAAGCGTCAATTAGTAGGTATTGATGCTAAAAAAGAATTAACTCAATATGTAGAGGGAGAAGCGTTTAAAAGACTTAATCTTGATTTAGAATCACGTGAAGCAATTCAGGTTATGCTTGAACAAGGTAGAAATACTAGAGATCAAAATCAATTTATGTATAATACGGAACTTCAACTTGATAGAGCAAATCAGCAAATGGCTTTACAAATAGAAGATCAAGAACATCAAACGGGGATAGCTGAACAAAAGTTTGAACAAGCCAAAGAATTGGGAAATGTTAATTTTGAGAGAGATGTTTTAAGAAGTATTCTCAATATAAAAATGAAAGGCGAAGCGGAAAGGCAGAGTTTTAATTTCTTAGCAAGTCCTTTTAGTCTTGGTAAAACTTCTGGTATTCTTGGAATAAATTATAAAGAACAAGATGTATTAGATCAAGTTGGTAAAAATCTTCCCGCTTTATCAGAAGCTGTAAGAATTGCTAGAAACATACCAGACGAGGTTACTGTTGAAAAAGGTGGCTGGTTTAGTAAAGATAAAGAAGTATCAACTATGGTTCCTAAAAAAGATCAACTTTTTAAAGTACTTGAGAATTATGAAAAAGAGTTATCTGGAAGCCAATTCTACAATTGGGGTGAAAGTATGTCTACTAAAAAAGACGCTAAAGCAAAACTTGGTGACATAAGAAGTTTAATGATGATGCTTAGAACTCCATCAAAATGGGATATGAATCCTCCATCTGGTTACTAATAAAACAGTAAAATATGAGTCCGCATGAACTTGAACAACAGATATCTCTATATAATACCAATCCTTGGTTATTTAGTGACAATCTTTTAGATGAAGTAGAGAAATACTCTAGCGAATACGATATTCCTTTTCAGAGGAATATGGATGTAGAGGAACAGAAACAAGGCAGTTATTTAAATCAATTTGTATCTGGTCTTTCTGAGGGTTTTTCTACCTTGGGTTGGGCAGAAGATCCCGAAACTCCCTATGAGCAAATAGCAAGAAGCGCAGGGCATTTAATTGGTTTTGCACCTGCGTTATTAGGTTCTATTGTTACTGGCGGTGCTACTGGCCTTGCAAGGCTTGGATTAGGTGCAGTACAGGCATCACGCTCTCAAAAAGTAATCAGCGGTCTTGCTACAGTTGGCAAATTCCTTCAATCTCCAGTAGCTAAATCAATTCCTTTCAGGGTTGCTGAACCTGTTATAAAAAAAGGACTAAACCCTTTAATTACCAAAGCTGGCATAAATGTAAACAGTTATCTAAAAAAAGGCAGTATTGGAGCAGATATATATGAAAGTGCCGCATCACTTGGTATTGCATCCGGGGTTAGTAGTGTATGGGAAGGAACAGATGTTGCATTAAACTCTGTTGTACATGGGGCAATGTTTGGGGGAGCGTTTGGTACTATAGGGAATTTTGTGAATATGGGAAAGATGTTGGGTCATTCTAATCCAGCAGTTAGAAGTGGTGCTGAGAAATGGTGGTTTAATACTGTTGTTAAGGGAGGATTAGGTGCTGGTTTACAAGGTGGTTTAGCTACCGCTCAAGGCGCACCCACTGCAGTTCAAATGTATGAATATATATTAGGCGGTTTTTTCGGTGCAACTCATCCAAGTGCTAAGGTAAAAGCTGCTAGGAACTATATAGGTTCTTTTTACGATAAGAAAGGCGAAATGTATGGTGAAAAACATCATGGAAAAGACCTTGATATGCTTAATCAGGAAGAGTTTTCTATATTAGATAAAGAATCTCAAGATTATGTTAAATGGCATTATAAACAGCATATAGGTCAAAAATATGATGGTCGTATGGGCCAACTAGAAATGTTTGAACAAGAAGCTAAAGAAGGCGAAGAAGTAACTGAAGCGTCCGTACAAATGGCTAATTTAAGAAGGAAGTTGGAACAAGATACAGAAATAGCAGAAGCGCATTTGAAAATGAAACGTAAGACTGATACTCTTACTGAAGAAGACCAGGCATTAGCAAAAGGTCGGGCATTGAAGGAGCTTGAGGATTATTTTAATGTTGCCAGAGATGTATCAGTTGCAACTGAGGTAGCAACTGAATTAAGTGATGTTAAAAATTTACCAGATCAGCTTAACGAGAAAATATTAGAATTAGATAAACGTGCAAAACAAATTGGTTTTAAAAATTCAAAACAACTCAATCTAAACTCTATTCAGGCAGAAGAAATTATTCGTAAAAAAGGCGGTACCGAAGAAGACATAACTGAAGCAAAAGATATATTGAAAGAATATAGTGATATAGGTAGACAGGCTATTGATCTTTCACCATCAAAAGCAACATTGCTTAATAAAGATTCTCAAGATAACTGGATTTATAGAAGGAATCGACAATCGTTTAAATTAGATCGAGAACTTGATTTTAATGATGCTTTAGAGATGTATGAGTTTAATAAGAGAATGGGGAATGAAGATGTCATTAAATCTTTATTAGAAGATAAGATAGAAGGGTCTTCTGAGGCACGTGAAAATTTTTTAAGAGAAGTTGATAAAATAGATAAGAAAATTAAAGATCCTGAAGTAAAAACAGGTTTAAGTGAAAAAGCTCAAGAGGTTTTAGATAGTCTGTCAGATACGCAAAGAGAAGAGATACAAAACGGTAATACAAAACTTTTATTTGATATTGTTCAGGGGCGTGAAGATTCACTTCCTGATGCCAGAGAAGGCATTGATTTGAAAAATATGGAAAGACCTCCAGATGAACAGCAAGAATTAGATATACCTTACAAAATAAAAGACCTGGCAAAAGAAATATTCGATAATAATAAAAAAGATCAGCCTGACGAGATATTGCAAAATATTGTTGATGTATTTAATACGTCTATTAAGAAAACAAGTTCATATGAAGAATTTATAGATGAGATAAGGGTTAAACATCCAGATTATATTCCGTCTGAACGGGTAGAACGGGAGTTGCTTGGTGTTTTTAATCGTTTGCAAAATGAACAATTATATCCGTACTTATATTTCGATACTATGAATATGAAACTTGGTGAGAATACCCGCCATAATAGGCAAGGTAAATATAATGCCAATTTTAGACCTCCTCCTTCAGATGAAATATATTTTAAAGATAAACTTTTAGATGAAAGAATTGGTAAGCAATCTAATGAAATTGAAAAAGAATGGAATCATTGGATAGCTACTAAACAGTATTCACCGAATGCTGGAAAAGATATTATACGTATAGATATTAAAGGTTTTGATCCCGTTAAATCAAAAATAGAGTTTGCAAACGCAAAAAACTATATATATAATGAAAATACTAATGAATTTATTGATCCTGTAAGTAAAGAAACTGTATTTCCTAGAAACTTAAAGATAATTGAATTTAAGGAAGCAGAGTTTTTTAACGAGATTTATAAACCGTATGATCAAAGATGGGATCACAATCTAAGAGAACGTGTTCCAGTAATGTCTGGAGCTGATTGGTATGATTTTCAAAGTAAACTTGATAATGGTAATCGTTATTTAAAAATTCCTGTAAAAGATAATGGCGTTGAACGTGTATATCCGTATCATAAAAATGTAACAGCATTAGATGATCCAATAACTGGATTAACTGATCTTAGTGCATTAGACAGAATGTGGAAAACCTACATGAAGACATTCAGGACAATAGATAAAAAAGCTGATTTGTTTTTTAAGCGTGATATGAAAAATTGGGTTGATGAGTTATCTGATAACCAAACAGTAGACGCTCCTATAAGAGAAAAAATGGAAACGCTTTATAAGAAAGCTACTTTATCTAATTTCTTATATGAGCCTAATGCTCAATTTGGCAATGCTATGAAGCGCGTGAAGTATGAAGGTATTATAGCAAGTAAGGGTATGCCTCAGAAACATATAGAGAAATTCAGGGATATAACTCCAGATGGTACTATAGAGTTCATTGCTATTGATGAGATGCCTAGTGGGACTCATACTACTAATACTGTAGGTATACCGCATGAAAAATATAGAATGCGTACTGGGAGAGATAGTTATGTTGAAAAGCTTTATGAGAGCGAAATAGATGGATGGCTTACTCTTCACACTGATTTATATAAAAGACTATTAGAAGTAAACGGATTTGATCCCAGTACATCAAGAATGAAGCCATCAGTGGCAGCATGGATAGATGGAAGACTTTTTATAATAAAGGCTGGCGTACATCCATCGCATCCTGAATATGATACAGCTATGGGTGCTAAAAACAGGGGTATTGTAACCTTGGCTGGTGCCAAAATAGTTCCTAATGAAGAACATGTCTATCATGGTAAGGCAAAAAAGGATAAAAATGGTAATCTGTCTTACGAATTTACTAAAAGGAAAAAAGATAAAGACGGGAATTGGAAAGGAACTAAAGTAAAGGTAAAAAACCCTAAGACAATAAAAATAAACTTATCAGATCTTCGTTTAGATTATGGAGTAAGAGAAGATTCTCATGCTTTGAAGCAACAGACTATTAAAAAACAATTTCATGTTCTATTAAATCAATTACAGGTTCCAAAAGAAGCATTTGATTCTTTAATGCGTGAAGCTTTTGATCCTATTATAGATGGTGACCCTGTAGCTAATTCTGTTGTAGAAACATTAAAAAGCAATGAAAAAGCACCTATTCCTAAAAATTTCAACATTAAAGATATAGGGGATGCCCAATTTGTTTACCTTATTAATAATCCGAAACATCCATTATATAAAGAACTTCTTGCGGAAATGGCAAGGGAAACTAGCTTTAATGAATATGAAGATTCATTCGGTCAAAAAGAAGAACTTTTAGAAATAAGCGATTATACAAACAGACTTCAAAGATGGGCAAAGTATACATATTTCGATCCTTTAGTAGCTATGGCAGAACCAGAATTATATCAAGCTATGGTACAAAGATACAGAAAAACAAAATTTATGTATCCTAAATGGAAAAACAGTGCAAAAGGCTGGGTAGCTGGTAATGATCCTATTACTAAGTTAAGGCACGGCAAAGTTAAGTCCGGTACATTTATGCTGGGTCATAGTTATAGAGGGATGAAAATAAAGTGGCTGGATACAAATACGGAAGTAAGCCTTGAATGGGCATTATTAAAATATCAGAGTGCTAAAGGTAAGGAAAAGAAATTAATAGCAGATACTCTTGAAATGGCATTAATGCGTGTTCCTTCTGGTGCAGTTGCCGGTACTAGAATACTTAGGTTTGACGGATTTGTTGAGAATGGAAGTAAAATGGCTGATCATGGTGTATATATGCATCCTAAAGATCATTTCTATATTGACGGTGCAGACGTTGATGGAGATAAAGTATTTTTTTATCAAGGTTTACCAAAGGCTTTTCGTGATGGAATAAAAAGCAATGCCAATGAATTAGAAATAAAAATGAAAGGTAAGTTGGTTGCATTGCCTAGTAAGGATGAAAAAGCAAATGATGCATTTGGTAGTACATTCCCAGATAAAATTACTGAAGAGATATTCAGTAGCCGTTTAAGTCAGTATATGCCCTTTGCATTGCGTAAAGTAGGAAAGGCTGCATATGAGGGTAAAGAAGCTATGGGAACTGTTGTAAATGCTAAAACTTTTCTTAATTATGTTACTGCTGATGTTGTTTCAGAGCCAAACAATGGCAGAGTAAAACTTGATGTATTTACAGATGGTAAGAAAGATGGGTTTATCATGCTGGAAACTAATCAAAAGAAATTAACTGATCCTGATACAGGATATAGAAAATGGGCAGTAGAGGCTGGACAGAGAACTGCTGATAGTTCTGAATATTGGAATATATTACCAGCTACAGAAATAAGAGATTTACTTTTAGAAAAAGCATTTACAAGAGCAGTATATATAGATTCAAAAGGTGGGCAAAGTAAAATTGATTTTAAGATGTTGCAAAGTACAAAATACGGTGATTTATATAATGTAAATGAAAAATTGTTTGGTAGAAACTATTATTCTAATAGACCGTGGAGTATTGATGAAGTTCAGTTTGCTATGGACAATGCCAAGAGTTCGGAATACAGAATGAACTCTTTGTTTCATCTGGCAAATAAGATGGCATCAAATAAGATAAAGGTAAAATATAATAAGGGCAATAAACAATGGCGGAAACTTATAACTGATTTTAATAAGTTATTAACGCAGGATAAATCTATACGTGATTATATTGTTCGTGAGAAACTGCAAATTACTCCAGTGTATCTACAAACTGATTATAAAGAAGTAGACGCAAGAATGGCAAAGTTTCATCAAGATCCTAAAAATAAAGATTTAGTTGAACGTAATAAAAATACTGGTGGGCAGATTGATTTTTCTTTATTAAAGATAATGGGTATGAAGAGAGATAAAAGCCTTGATAGTCGTTATCAGAAATTGTTTGATAAAATGTGGAGAGATAAAGTTGTTAGACCAATGGATCCTGCGAAAGAAGCAAAGTTATTGTTTAATGATGCTATGGATTTATACAGTGCAATTGTGGTATCTAAAAGAGGGGAATTGCTTGTTAATGCTATGAATGATGCTGGGCAAAGCGATAGTGCTTTTCCGTTTTTAAAGGAAATATCCCGTTTAGCCGTCCAAACGAAAGTTGATTATAATCGTTCAAGAAAAGGGAATACCCGTAGGATGATTCCTTCGGAACAGACATTACAGCAGGGCAATGATACTCTTAAAAAACGTAAACGTGCAATCCATAAACAGGCTAAAGAATACGGAATAGATGAAAAGTTGGCATTAGACTATTTTTATTATTATATGACAAGTTCTCTGTATAATCAAACACGGTCATCTGATGCTACAAGAAATGAAATCAGAACATGGCTTACCAATGAAAAGAAAAAGCCTGAACGTCCTAAAATCGCAAAAGATATAGACAAAACTGTAAAATATAAAAATGAAAACAGTATAGCGTATTGGGAAGGTGTACTAGATAATTTTAGTAAATGGTATAACAAAACAAGTTTTAACCGCTTTCCTCTTGAATCAAATGAAGTTCCTGAAAGAATTAAAAGAGACTTCATGAGCGGATTTGGCAAAACTTGGGATATGATACGTTCAGATGAGCCTTTAAAAGCAATAGATAGGGCTATGGCTGAAGAAATGTCTCCTGAAAAGGTAAAATCTGGAGAAGGTATTACGCCAAGGCAGAGAGAAGTCGAAGCGAAAATGGAACTTGAAAGACTGCTTGGTGACAAATTTAAAGATGTTGAACCTGAATTAGTAGAAAAGTCACAAGTTCCTGATGATATACCTAAAGTAATGAGAACCCTACATGAGGATTTTAAAAAACTTCCTCCTGAAGCAACATTATTTATGGAAGAGTATTTTGGTGTTTATCAACAAGAATCAAAAGGATTTGCAAAGCCAATATCAGAAGCAACTTATGATGATATACGCGGGTTTCAGAAGTTTATTAGATCAATCCGTGTTGAGGGTGCTGATACTTCAAGACTGAAAAAAGCATATTATTATTTATTTCCTGACAGGGTTGGCGAAAAACAGCTTACCTTTGATATGAGCCAAACTTATAAGCAGTATCTATTATATAAAGACAAGAAAGGCAGAAGTGATCTTCTTGATATAAGAGTTCCATTTAGTACATTTAAATATTTGAGTGAATCTTTTGGTCAAGTATACACAATGGAAAATATTGAGCTGGAGAGGAATCAAGAAGATATTCAAAGGTTTTATAATTTAAGGGATCAAATTCTAGGTCTTGAAGACGGTACAACTAAATTTGCTAAACTTCATAGAATAGCAGTTGCAAAAATGTTAAGGGATAGTGGTGCCGGTACACAAGGTAGTGAAGAATCTCAGACTTTACGTCAGGAGTTTTATGATAGAATTTGGGCAGAACAGTCTGCGGAGTTTGAGTCTCTCAAAGGTGAGAAATATCGTGTAACTGAAGAAGGCAAATCTATTGAGAAAACTGCTGAAGAAATTGTTGATTGGATAGGTGAAAGTCATGGTAAATTTTTAGAAGAAACATATAATAAATGGATTATAGCTACAGATAAAACCGGGAAGACCTTTTGGTCTCAGATAGATGATGAGCATATATATAAAAAATATGATGACATAATTGAATTTCTTCCAAGTGGTAGACTGAACTTTAAAAGAGTACAGAAGTTTTTATTAGAGCCTGCAGCATTTGGCAGTAAGGATTATATAGCCAATCTGATAGAACAAACATCTTTATCAGCAGAGACTTTATATAGGATACAATATGAAACTATGCTTGAGGCACGCATAGCTGAGTTAAAGATGAAGCCAGATAGTCCTGAAGCGACTAAAGAACGTGAACGGACACGTGAACGGTTTGATATGGACGATCAGGGTAATAGAGTATGGAGAAATACAGCTTTTCAACCCATAGGGTATGTTGGTTCAAATAGAGCAAGTAGAAGTAATGCATTTGAATACTGGCCTCAAATGATGCATAATGCAACTAGAAAAAGCCGAAGGCAAGTACGTGAATTTATAAGTGAACAACTTGGTAAAGTAAAAGTTGAAGCTCAAAGGCTTGCAGATGATGTTGCAGAAAATTCTGTTATTTCCGATGAAAACTATTCTATAAAACCGTTATTTCTTAGAACTGTAGATGGTGATATGACTTTATTAAGAAAAGGTGAGATTACAAGAGAAACGCTTGTAGATCGTATAGTTGGATTACAGGAACAGGCATATGAAAGCTTTTTAGGAAATAGGGCTAGTGAAGATGGTGGAGCAAGTGAACATGCAATGGCATGGCTGCTTGCAAACCATACAGATAAAGGCTTTTTAAGAGATACTATGGGGTTTAATAGCAAACCGGGATCTGGTAAAGCTCGTGGTGATACTCCCATGCCTGGGTTTTCTTTAGATTTTGATGTGATAGAAGCCTATTCTAACCAATGGGTATCATCTTTTTATAAAAATCTTACTGCTATTGTTGCTAACGATAGAATAAGTGACTTTACTAAAAATAATCCTCTTCATAATAAAGATCATTTACAAGAGTGGGAAAATTTTATGAAGATGTACGCTCGGGACGTTATGGGATATCCAAGTGTCTTTAATGAACAGATGATTGGTATGAATGATGAAGAATTGAAGAGAGTTAAAAAAGACATTAAAACATTAGAAGCTATTCCAGATCCTGAGATATCCGCAGGTCAAATTGATGAATATAACAGAAAGAAAGAATTAGTACGTAAAAATGAACAGCGTAAGAAAGTAAGGAAAACTGCTTATTATTGGCTTTCAGATGAAGTATGGTCAAATATGTTAGAAAAAGTTGCTTTTAAGTTAGGTGGAAAAGACACACCTAAATTGCCATCATTTGAGGATAGTCTTATTCCAAAATTAAAGGAATTGCCAAAAACTGAACAGGCAAGAAAGTATGTTTTAAGAAAAACGGTTCAAAGTTTTGGTGCGTTTGAAGCTAAATGGTCTCTTATATCATTACTGTCTCATCCAAAAACTGCTATTGGCAACTTGATGGGTGGTAATATAAATACTATTTCATCAAGTGGTTTAAGGCATTTTACTAAGGCAAAAAGCCCATCACATTTATATAGTATATTTAAAGGAGGAAAACTAAAAGACGGTACTGAGGCTACTCCTGAAAATATAATGACCTGGGTAAACAGATTTGCTGAAGAATCTGGAGCATTAGAATCTTTTATTGTTTCTGAAGCATCTTTAGAGCGAGGATTCAGGGGTAAGAAAATGAAAGGCTTTCTTGCAGAGTTTACTGATGAACTCAAAAAAGATTATAATATGCCTGATCAGTCATTATATGATATAGCTAAAAAACATGGTGTAAATAAAGCAGTAGTTGATGCGGGTGCTTGGTTCATGCGTAAGTCGGAAAGAATGTTGCGTAGGGATTCATTTCTTACCCATTATCTTAGTTCCCGTGAAACTCTTTCACAGATACTGCCCACAATGGAATATAATAATCCATACCTTATAAAAATGGCTGTAAAGGGAGTAGAGGCTACGCAATTTTTATATCATGGTAGTGCAAGACCAGCTTTTTCAAGAACATCTACAGGAAAGATATTTACTCGTTTTATGCCTTTTGCATGGAACTCTATAAAATTTAGAAGACTTGCATGGCAAAGAGCTAAAGTACATGGTTTTGATATTAATACTTTGCCGGGTCAAAGACTGCAAAGACAACTTACAGCAGATTTATTAACTTTTGCTTTAGCTCAGATATTCGTATCATCTATATTTGATTCAGCTTTACCTCCGCCTATGTCTTATATGCAGGATACTGCTGATTGGGTATTTGGAGATGAAAAGCATAGAGAGCGTGCGTTTTTTAATCAATGGCCTCATCCAGCTCTTGCTCCTTTATCTACAATAACTGGTCCATCAATGCGGTTAATACTCGGACCTACTAAAGCATTGATAAATAATGATTGGGAACCGTTTTTAGATTATCATCTATGGACATGGGCTCCATTTGGGCGTTTAGCCAGAAGTGTTGTAAAAACTTATGAAGTTCCTGAAATGTGGGTTGAACAAATGACAGGGATTCCTATTCATAGAGTTGCACAGAAAAAGAAAAAGGCTGAAAAAGAACAAGAAGAGTTGAAGAATGCCGCCTAATAATATACTTTTTTCCTTACTTCCTTACATTTGTGTCTGACCATCAGACACATCAGACAAGTTGTGCCTCCGTCTTTAGAACATCAAATGAGAGTTGGGCGATCATCTGGCGATGAATTGCATGTACACCTTTCCTTTCTAATCGCCCGTTGACTCTCTTTAAATGTCCACAAAGTAACCCCGTTTTTTGCAATATTGATACTTACTATCGTTAAGTGCAATTTCTGTTTTTTAAAGCCTTATATTGTTGAAGATAGACTAGGTACTTTTCCTACTCTTAAGTCTATTCTTGTACTCTCGGTTAGACTTTAGCTTTCTTTTCTTTTTACAGTCACTGCAATACTTCTCATTATGAAAAGATGAAGGATATTTTCTATGACATTCATTGCACTTTCTCAATGCACTGGATGCCATTAGCATCTCTTCATATTTTATAATAGCTTTTTCTTCTTGCGGTGTAGAGTTTTTATTGTTTCTTATTTGCCTAATAATAATGTCTTCAAAATATTTACAGTTTTTTGTATCAACAATACATCTGCCCTTTGGTAGATCATTATCAACATACTGTTCTAATTTTGAAGTAATGGTTATGGATAAGCAGTTACCATCCCAAAAATTTGCACATTCTTGTTTTGCCAGTTTTTTAGGATTCATCTTTACAATCCTTACAGTTTTTTTTATTGCACCTTATTCCACCAAAGATATCTCTTGATAAATATGTAATAGTTTTCTGTTTCCGTATGTTTAGCATATAAGACCAGTATCTTTTACACTTTAAACAAAGATAGGGCGGATATTTAGTTGAAACTTTTCCCCGCCAGCTATCTATTACTTTATCAATAGCTATTCTTTTTAGGTCTATCCAATCATCAGCATCTTCTCCGAAATAATAAATAAGGTCTAATATTCTTGCCCGTCTTTTATCCCTGTATTCCTGTAGTTCCTCTTTGGGAGCCATATGCTACCTCCATATAGGCTCCCTTACCATCTTTCGCTAAATTATATCTTTGCTTTCTTATATCCGTCTATAATTGTGACGACTATCAGCATACATCCGAAAATAGCTACAACCCATATACAGGCAGCTATCCCAAGTATAAACAGATTTGCTATCCATTCTGCAATATCAAGTATGAACATTTATCTTTTCATTATTAATATTTGCAGGCAGTTTGAACTTTTCTGGATATTTACCTTGAAGTGCTTGGTCTATATTCTCGCATATTGTATCAAGGTTGTAATCATCGGGTTCATAAAACTGTATAGATCGTATATCTTTCTTTATGTTTATCAATGCCATTTTTAATTGTTCAATAATTAACTCATTAGCCATTATATCAAAGGATTGTTTTTCTATCTGATTTTGATATTCTTCAGGTGGAATTATTGATTCAAAAACATTACCCATTAATTAAACCAGTTACGTACCTTGCTTAAAAAAGAAGTGTCTTCTTTAGGTACTTTTATACCTAAATGTTTTTGTATTCTATGTATACCGCTTCTAATGCCTATATTTGTAGCAATAAAAGTTAAGCAGGTGAAAGTAAATACTGACATCATTAAAAACCATGCATTGGTTTCTGATCCTGTTAGCATTTCCCATGCGTACCATTGTACTGTTTCAGTCATGTTGTTTCCTTTTAGTTAAGTTTTTATTACAGTTTTTACAAGTGATTCTTGGAAGTCCGTATGTAGGCATGTTGCCATATCTAACACAAACTCCTTCTGAAGACGTTTCCCATACATAAGAACATTCAGAACAAAATTTTAATCTTCCTCTAAATCTCTGTCTTGGTTTTCTAGTTGCGACTTTCATTTAACATTCAGGGTCTTTTTGGATGCCCTTTTTTATATCTTTTTGAGCAAAGCCAGTTCCTAATGAACCCCAGTTGACATGATTTTCTGGATAATATTTTTCAACAGGTTCTGAATCATCATCATCTAATGCACCTGCATGTTCCTTACATTCTGAACATATATCATTATCGGGCCAACCTGGTTCATAAAATGGCGCACTACAGCAAGTTGATACTAACATTTTTTAGTCTCCTTTCATATTTCTTAATGCCATAGTAGCTATAGCTAAAATCGCTAATAGTACAAGCAAACACATTGTAGATAAAATTCCCATATTTTTCCTTTCAAACCGTAAGGGGCAAAGGTCGGCTCACCTAGGATCTGTTGCCTATTGTCTGCCCCCGCAGGTTTCTTTAGTGTGAGACTCTCCCCAGAGTTCCATCACTGAAAACTTGAGACTCTCATAGTGCCAACCTTTCATTTGAAACTATACTATGCCTCAACATAGCCATGTTATTTAATTTCAAAATCAGAGCCTCAATATTAATTAATCACAGTCTCCTGTTAAACAATTACCATTATTGGCATTCAGCATTTGTTCTTCAGTTGGTTTATTATTTTTAGGTGGAAACTGTAATTTCGCTATTTCTGCAACACCTTCTTTAATAAGATGATTAACATCTTTTAACAATTGGCTATCTCGATCAGTCGTATATAAAGATTCAGCTATTATTTCTAATTCTCTTATTTGAAAACCAGTACCAATAAGATAAATCTTTTGTGTAATTTCCTTTTCTATAACCTGCATTATCATCCTTTCAATTTCTTTATTAATGTTAAAAATGTATCGAATGGCATTAAAGCGTAGGTTTCCCCGCGATCTTCTCTAAATGCCACTATATCTGTGTGTTCACACTTTAAAAACTTGGCAATAGATTTTCTACGCTTTGCCTGAATAGTGTATTCTTCAATTTTGCAATCAACTTCTTCATGACAACCCATGGCTTTACCATTAGATCCCCATGCTCTTTGAGCTGATAGCCCCCATGCTTTAGCGAGAGCTACCAGTTCATTTTCGAAACGATTACCTTTTTGTTTACTTGGATGACTCATGGCAGCCAGTTTGTCCATCTGTGAAATGTTAAACTTATTTCCATTGGTCCCAGTCCTAAACCAAGGTTTAGATGTTCACCTTTTACTGAATGATATCCGACAAACATATTCATAATCGTAAACAGTATAATTCTAAGACCTAAGCCCTCTTCTGAATCTTGATACTGCATTCTGAATAAATATTTCATCAAACTTCTGGTATAGCTACAGGAGCCAGCGAATCAGTTTGATCAAATAACATTAGTTTTTTGTTAAATTCAAACATCAGTTTTAGTTTGCCTCCATCTCTATTCTTTTCTGAATAAAGCATTCTTTGAGGATGATTCTCATCACCGTTTATTGTTAGTACTTTATCAGCTTTTTGGACAACAGTACTTGTGCCTTTTGCTGAATGTATATCTATAATACCGTTTTTAGCAGATTCTTTATTGATATGATGTACAGCTATAACAATACAACTCTGATTTGTTGCTATTTCTTTTAGTTTAACAATGATTTGGTTCATGCGTTCAAATTCGTTATAAACATTATTAACATGAAGTTCATCAGTAGGGTCTACTAAAATAATATCAGGGTTTTGATATGCTGCTTCTTCTTGTAATTTGTTTATGTCTGGTGGGACATGCCCAAATACAATATGATCATAAGGAGTGTAAAGACTCTTTAAAATCGGATCATTAGGATCATTTTCATCAACTTCATTACAATAATCATTTGCTTCAGTCTGTGTGTAACCATGTCCCATTTGAATAAGACGTTTATTAGTTAAATGCCAATTATTCTCTAAAGAAAGATACATTATCTTCTTAGTTCTAAGTGAAATACAAAGATTAGAAACAAAAGTTGACTTACCCATACCGGTATCACCCAATACGATAACTAATTCTCCAGGCATTACCCAAAAATCATGGTTCATACGATAGATATCTCTAAAGTTGAAAGCTTTTTTAGATATTCCTTCTTTAACAAACTTCACATATCTTCTTGTAAGATCTTCTGATGTTTCAAGTGCTAAAGAATAATCTTTGCGTTTGAAATGGATACATTTAGGATCGCAATGTTTTGACATGATATAGTCATTGCACCAATAATTGTAACCTTTTTCAAATTCACTTTCTGTTGTCGTCTTCGCTTCGGAATCATTTCCAGACCATTCAGATAAAGTATTATAAACAATCTGTTTAGGCATACCGTTCCTACGCATCCATGAAGCCAGTCTCATCATTGAATCATTTCTTTCACCCGGTATCGGAGCTTTTGAAAGAACTGTCTGCATACAAGTAGTAACAGAACTGGGATCAATATCAAATGCCGATCTTTTGATTGATGCATAGCTAGAGGTTATTTCTGAATATAGTTTCAAATATTTCTTTAGATATAGATCATCAACTTTATCAAAAGAATTAAAGAACATATCATTTGTTATAGCCGGTAAATCAGTAGGTAAAATACTTGCTTTTTCTTTGATTTCATCTATTGTGAGAGAGAATACATCTTCTCTAGTTAATGGTATTTTAAATAAACCGCTTTTTGCATTGTAGCTGTAAGGGGCGCGGATTAGTCTTGAACCATCATAAATAGAATCACAATCAGGAAATACATCTTCAAGTGTACTTTTTACTGATAAAGGAAGCGTAACAGATGATGTAAAGCCAAAAAGATTTGGTATTACTATATGAAATCCAGTTCCTGAAAACCATATTTTTATGTGTCCATCCTTTATTCCCAAATCTTCTGTGAGATTTGTACCAACAAAGTATCTGAGAAAATCTAAAAATCCTTTTTCTCCCATACTCTTTGGTCTATCCAAATCCAGTATTATTTCATCGAGATAGTAAGAACCCTTAAAAGAACTGATACTTGCATTTTTATCGTTTAAATGCCTTTTTATATCTTTATCGAAAGAATACCAACTATGGTATAACTCGTGTTTTTCTTCTGTATTGCCAATAAGGTTGGGCAGATTCGATAATAAATCCGCCCTACCTCTATTTGTAATATGACCAGAAGCTATTTCTACGTAGTTGTGAAGCTTACCTGCCACTTTGTTTCTCTGCTTTTGGTATTAAATTCATTAAGTATTATCCCAGCATTATCAAGCATATATTTTTTGTCATTCCTAATTCCCCTGAACTTTCTATTCAGAGTATCTGCATTGAATGTCTTTCCATATATGTTTAAAATCCACTGACGAGTTGTATCTTGTATATCATGTGAACCAATGACTGCACCATCAGGCAAGTTTCCTAACCACTCAACAATAAAATCTTCACAATTGAGTGTAGTTCTAGTTCTTGTTTTAGGTACGCCTATTTTATCAAAATGAAACTGCATCATTATAAATCGGGAGTATCATCGCCAGAAGGTTTACTATTCCACATATTAGCTATTTTCTCACTTGGTGAGCTATTATAGTTTTGAGGAGGTGTCTTCTGAGCATTCCATTTATCTAAAAGATGTTTAATTCCTTTTTCTTTAGATGCATAGTAAAACCATGTATTCCTTTTAGGATTACCGTTTTTATTTGTACCTGTAGTTTCATATTGCAGTATATATACATGTCTGCCAATACAATCACGGATACAATCATCGTTAAGACCAGAAAAATCATCAGTCATAGGTGATTTATTTTCTACACCAAGTTCTGTAAGAAAATGACGTATCTTCCATGATCCGTTTTTTACAGGAGGATTTGAATTACTAGAACCGAAATCCGATGCAACGCCTTTATCCTTTGCATGATTGCCATTTATGTAAAATGAAGTAGGATATTTCAAGGCTGGTTTGTCTGGCATTGTTCCTTCAACACGTATAGAAATATCATAATCATACTTATTTTCAGCATTTTCAATCTTGCTTACTTCTATATGATCAATATATACGCCTTTAGGCCAGTCTGAGTTATTATTTCCATTTTTAGTTATTTCAAAACCCATTTAGTTCTCCAATTTATTATTTAGTTTTGTTTCAAGTTGTTCTAACTTTCCATTATTCAAGCCATCAGCAGCTAGAAAATCTAAAAGTTCTTTACGTTTAGTGTCACCAACATCAACAGTTTCTATAAGTTTTTTGACATTATTTAATTTTGTTTTTGTTGGTGGTTTATTCAGCCTAATACCTTCTTTAGCATCATCAATAATTACTTGAGCATGAAGTTTAGTTAGATTCCAGCCTTTATCTTTGTGATCAGCTATTACCTTTTTATCAGTATCAGGAATATTTCTGTCTCTCATTAAAGTATCCAGTTTAAGCGTTTGATCTTGTGTAGCACCGCCAGCAACAACTTCTTCACCTGTGAGATGTCTTGTTTTTTGATAATCAAGATCTTTGATGTCTTCACCAAACCATAGTTCTACACCAAATCCCGTCATCATAGAAACACCTTTCGCAACACATCGTCTTATAGTATTTTCAATTTGACATGAATCTGGATCAGTAACTGCCTGCATTCTATTATTTCTAATAGCGAGTATTTCTGTGTGTCTATGATCATCACCACCAGAATCTGTTACCCTTAAATCAACCCTTACCATTCCAGATTGGTTTGGTAGAATCATATAAGGAAGAGTTAGTTCATTGCCAGCAATAGTTACGTTATATTCTTTTACTGAGTAATTAGCATATGGGAAATTCTTTTTAAGCTTATCCCAGGCTACTGCCCATGAAAGATAGTCTGCACTAAATTTGCCAGCATCTTTTGTTTCTATAAAAGGTTTATAGTCTTCAAGTCTTAGTATATCATATACGTTATATATGTTTGTTTCATTCATCTTTTAGTTTTCCATTGTATGTATTCAGATTCAAATACCAGCATTTAGTTTTAATAGATTTTATTATTGTATCTGTTAAAAGCTTTCTAGCAGCAGATGAATCAAGATTTAATTGTCTTTTAGCAAAGCTTTTTATAGCTTTGTGTATTTGTATATCCATATTAAAAAACAGGGGCTGGGTCAGTTGATGTGTGTGCATAGCTGTAGATAATCAACTGTCTTACATTAACAAATGCGAAGTCCGATATAGTAATACCCAGCCCCCGAGGAGTTACGCAGTAGCGTATTTATGCAACTTTATGTGCTGTTCAAGGATTCTGTTAGGTGGTGTACTTTTCAAAGATTCAGTACAAGCATTATACAATGACCACATATTCTTATCCTGAAATTCTTCATATGGAGGGTTTTTCCAATGACGAAATGTTTCAGCAAGCTGTCTTGGTTTTAATACATTATGACCATATAACTTTCCAATAAATTCATAAGCTTTATTGTTAGTTAAGGGTTTATCTGCCATAATATCAGCATCTTCAACAAGATTTAAGAAACTATGATTAGCACGATAAAGAGCTTTTACAAGTTCATCTTGTAGATCCTGTATCACGTTTTTAGTATGCTTTCTCATTATAGTGATTTCACCAAAGAAAGACATATTATCACAGACAAATATTCTAGCACCTGCACAAATGCCGTTTGCCATAGATTTGTCATAACTTGATCTCATACCAATTGCTTGATGCATTTGAGGTGTCTGATCATCAAAATCATCACCTTTATAAAAATGTACACCAAAAAACCTTTGGTCTTTACCAGCTAATGCATATTGTGAACTATCGTATTCATAGCCTTTAAGTAAATCATCAGCTACCATTTTTGTATTATTAACTATATCTGCAAAAGAAACAGGAACATAAGTGTTTGTTTCTTCTGGAAGTGGGACGGCAGCCAGCTCTTCAAAGCCAACTTCTTTGCCACCGCAATGCAACATCATTTTGTTTTTCATAAAACTTCCTTAATAAATGTTTCTAAAATTTTCATCCTGCCTCTATGTGCGGGATGAGGTTTCTTTAATGCTTTTATTATCTTGGTTTCTTTCTTCAGTTGCCAAGCATCAAATACTCTTTCGGCAAGATTATCAGGATATCCAAAATCATCTTTTAAAGCATTAATTAGGTCTATATCTTCCATTTCATTAGTTCTGTCAAGTTCATCCAAAAGTGGAAAAGCATTATTACATGCTCTATCAACAATAAAATCCAATTCGGTGTCGCTCAAAATGGTATCTTAGTTTGTTTTTTATTCGATATTTCTTGAGCTTCTGTAAGAATTGTATCGAGTTTCGTAGTCATACGTACTGCTTTTTGGAATTTTTCGTACTTAACATGTTTTTTGAAATCGGGATATTTATCAGTTATTATCTCAACAAGATCATCAATATGTGTAAACATATCTGTCCAAGCTTCTCGCATTTCATCTATGCACAACAATTTCTGGATCCTCCTGAGTGTATTTTTGAATAATATCTGTATCTATATCTGGATTGGCATCATACCAATCTGCTATGTCTAGTTGTTTGCCTTTATGCTTTCCGGTGCAGGTTATAACCACTTCATAAGGATGGAAAATACCTTCACGTTCATCTTCATACTCAGGGTATTCTCTGATTACTGTATCTGCATCGCAATAAGGACATTTTGTATTGTCTATTATCATATTAATAATTGTTAGAGAAGGCTCTCAGTTTCAGTATGCGGAAGGGGTAAGGAAGCGTGATTAACTACCAAGAGCCTGTCTCATTATTTCTTCACTGGTGTAAGATGCAGCATACGATTGTATGCATAACTATATAATTCAATTTGAGTACGTACCTTTATATCGAATTGACGATAAAAATACGGATCTTTTACTTTACGGGCTTCTTTTACCCCTTTTAGATCATCAATATCTCTTAAATAATTAGAGATATCCTGTTTGGTCATTAATCTTATTTTTATGATTTCTTCAGCGTAGAATTTGCCTTTAACAAGTTTTCTTTGAAGGTCAATATCTGTCGCATGATTCCATATTGACAGCTCAATAAGTTTCTTTCTAGCGTCAAGATTAAGAATGTCTTTTATTTGCATTTTAACTCCTGTTAAAGTAAGCATACTGTATATTTTTATCCAGTATTAGTTTCATAATTATGGGTAAACCCCACTGCAGTTCTGCAGTTTGAAGAAAATTTGAGATGGTCTGACTCCGACAGACTGCAACAGGGACTTGACCTTATAGGCCGTTGGCATCTCAAATCTCGTTTTATCTAATATAGAGTTTTTCTATCTAGATAGTGGTACTTTACAGATATATCAGTCCAATCACTTTCTTTAGATGTAAACACATCTTTAAAAGGAAATGGAGAATTATTCTGTACAGCATATTGAACAACATCAGATTTCTTACCCTTACTGATTTTGCTCAGGTTTTTGGTAGTAAAACAGTTTAAAACATTAGTTACAAACTGTTCATCACCTTCCGCATATTGGTCGTTAAACCAATCTTTAAGCGTTTTAGCATTAATGATCTTTGCAAACTTATTTAAAGATTTAAATGAAGCAGAGTAGATAGATTCAATAATAAGAGTATTTACAATCTCCAACCCTAACAATGATCTCATATGTAGATTCTCTTTACCGTATTTATCAACAACAACTTTCTTTATACTTTCAAGATTAAAACCTGTAGTATTGTAAGCGTTGATAGATATATCATCTAATTGAGTCATTTCACTAAATGTCCATTTAAGTATGCCTGGATTAGAACCAGTAACATTATTACTATCACTTTTAGTAGGTGCTAAGAATTTCAAAACAAGGTAGTCAACATAATCTTTAGCGAGTGTTCTACCTAATTTCTTAGTTTGTCCATAATATTTATCACGTTCTACTTGAATTGTATCAGATTTCTCTGTTTTGATTCTTTTCTTAACTGTGATATAATATGGAGCCTCTCTTAGATCAACTGCAGATAGTGCCTGTTCCATTTTTTTGGAAGAGTACTTATGTTTAAACAATGTATCATAAGAGTATCTATCAACATCTTTGTGATATTGATCGAGCTTTTTAACAGGTATGCCATCTTCATAAATTGCCTTATAAATGCCAGGACTAACTTTCGAACAAGCAAATTTGATGAAATCTGGTTCATTGCAATAATCTTCAGAATAAAATTCATCAAATAAGGTATCTGTCTTTGGATGTTTATATCCATACTCTTCTTCCATTGATTGAAGGTTTTCCTTGCCATCTACGAAATCAACAAAATCACTGTATTCTAGTTTATTTGTTTTAAGATCAGGAAATTGATATGGACTATTAGTACTCCATCCTCCTTCAACAAAATGCTGTTTAATAACTTTAGATTTTGTTTTCTTTTCCCTTTTCATAGACCATTCAATAGCACGATTCTGCATCTTTTTAGAATTTGATGCAAATTTGAGAAGACTATTCATACTGTCATCAGTTACAACATCTGGTCTTAAAAGAGCAGGAGTAAGATTAGCCAAGTTGAGTCTTTTGCGTACATAATTAAAGTTATGACCAAATTTATCAGCTACATCCTGTACTGTACTCATATTATCTGTCATGCCCCTAAAAGCCATCACTTCATCAAAGAGTGATAGATCTTCACGCATCAGATTTTCATCTATCTGTTTACTTGAAAGATCGCCATTTGGTTTATCAAATACACAAACAGGAGCAGTTTCTTTACCTAATTCCTGTAATGCTTTTAATCTGCGATGTCCATAAAGAAGGTAATATTCACCATCTTCTTCATAAACTGAAAGAGCAGTTAAAATGCCTTTATTATTTACTGATTCCTTAAATGACTTCCATTCGTCACTTTTGGTATCTATTTTATTTCTCACATTACTAACAAGAGTAATGCTGCTTATTGGTATGTTCATAAGTTTTCCTTTTTTGGAAAGATATACCGTATTGAATAAATAGCCATTATTAATAGCAATATTAATACAATATAATTTGTTATTATTGTTATTATCATCGTGTACCTCTAAATGATTTTGTATTGAGAATATTTCTGATAATTAGATTTCTTTAATATTAATGTTGGTTTATAGACATGATAATTGTGATCAATATTATTAGTTATATAATATAGCTGATTATATTTTTTCATAGTTTTTTTGTTCTTTTTTGGTATAACTAAAGCTAAATATCTCCAACCATTGTCACTCTCTCTAGGAAAGATATGACCTATTTTGGTATATTTGTCAAATATTCTATATTTTGGAACAGATGTTATAGCTGTATAAAATTCATTTGGAAACTCTAATTTCATAGTTTCTTCATAATAACTGTTTTTAAATGCTATCCATTGAATACCAGTATAAAACTTCAAAAATAAATCAATATTATCTTTTTTCTTAGCAATAGTAACATCACCAACATTCATATATCCATATTCATCTACTTTTACCTGAATTGTTTTTTCGTTCATATTGTATTTCCTTAATTAAAAGACGGAACACAGTTCAGAATCTGTTCTTATGGATAGACCCCAGCCTGACTGTTTATGCTCTGGGTACACACCCGTCTTTATTATTATAATTATTTACATTCGCATTTTACTATGAAAGGTCCTCCATCTTCAGCATCTACATCCCAACCGGAACAGAAACCATTTTCCATCATAGAGTATTTACAAATATCTTCTTCTAACCATGTTCCACTAATCAAAAATTCCCTATCTTTATTTGATAAATAAGGGAAACAATTTTGTATTAGTTCACCTTGATGATATTTAAATAAATCCGGTGCTTTAACTACAACTTCATGATTTTTACCAGTATCAAACCACTTACCTTTGATTAAATAATCATGGTTAGGTGCTTTATCTAAATTGATTTTGGTAAAATCGCAATTATTAAATGCATATAACATATTATTTCCCTTTTTTGTTATATAATTTATCTATTATTCTTTTCATCCCTTCACTTAGATCAGAATAATATATAATTATACCATGATTACGATCTCCCATTATATTCTCCTTTTAATTTTGTTTTTTTAAAGATGTTACATCACTGAAGAAAGAATTTATTACAGACTTATTCATTCGTCCGCAATCACAAGAATATATTTGATGCTGTCTATTTCTCAGCCGTGTCATTATTTCTTGAGCTTTATAAAGAAGATTCCGTGTTTTACGTTCTCTTTTTATCAATGAGTAATATTTAGCACAAAGTATATCATATTTATCAATGATATCTTCATACATAGCGCCACTAACAAAAATTTTATATTTCATATTGTATTTCCCTTTCAAAACATTAAGGGATGATATTGCTATTATCAGCTCACACCCCTTGTGTTTTATAGCTACAGTCTCCTGCAACTAATTATTTAAGATTCTTCCAAACTATTGTCCATTATTTCTTCATGTCCACAAACAACACAGGCATAAACACCTTTGTAAGGCTTATTAATACCATGTTCTTCAACTGTTACATCACGTACTCTTTTAAATTCTATCATAGTCGTTTTTGTTCTTTTTATCTCAATTTTATAACCAGCATCTCTAAGGGTTTTACATGCATTATAACAATTATCAGAACATTTCTTACAGCCGAATGATCGTTTTATTCTTGAGAACTTTCTTCCATATTCATCATATTCAAAATTACGTGGTGGCATTTCTACTATTTCAAGAACTCCATCTTCTTCAAGCTTTTTCATATCATTATCAAATTCAGTTTTTGTTATGTATTTCCGTTGCTCTGGTGTCATTTCTTTACCATGACCTATAGGAGAACCATCTCCCCACCAATTATAATAAGATAATACTTGACCTGGATAAACTGTAGTACACATTTCACATCTATCTCTTAAGATTTGTCTTTGTGATGCTGATGATGATTTAAAAGATGTTATATTTTTACATGTCATACATCGTACAAATACAAAATCTGTATCCATTAAATGACTTCCACTATCCATTACGGACTCATTACCTTTTGAATCGAAACATGGTACTGAATCATCTTTGTTATCCATTTTGGACTCTTTTAAATTTAAAATTACTTTAGATCGATGAGCTGGTCTAAAATAATATTCATCGCTTACAGTATTATATTTCCATCCTTTGTCTTCACATTCGTTACATATACAATAATGATTTGTTTCTGCATTTAAGTACCATTTTTGTTCATCTGATGGTTCTAAAGCTCTTTCTTCAGCATGATTATTACAGGATTCTATTTTGCATTTCATTGTTAACTCCTTTTTGAAAGCCATCCTTTATATCTATTTCTATTTAAATGTTTCTGAAAAAATCCGTTAAATGGGTGACAACCAGCCACCCAAGTAACAGATACAACAGGACAGAAATAAGGATCAGCACGTAGCTGCCTTTTCTCTTGCTCTGGCTTTAGCAGATATGTAATTGCTAAAGTTAGACTTCCGTACTTCTATGATATTGTGGTACGGTGTAATAAAATGCCAGAAACGTAATGTCTCAGCGTATAGTTCTATCATAATATTTACTCCTATGCTATTTATGATTCTGTTTATAAAAATTACTAGGACTAACCTTTGCCAATTGACATAATTTATAATATGTTTCTTTGGGGGTTCTTATTCCATCCAGGTTTAACATTAATCTTTGAGGAAAACCATTCCTGTCATTGTAGTAAACAACTCCTGTTTTACCTGAATAACCAATATGTGTATTACCTAACATAGCTAATACAAGTTTGATTAGATGTTTCATTTCGGACTCCTTTGTTTTGTAATAATGGTTAGGGGGGCGGGAATCAAACCCACTTCTCTTATCGTGGTTAACCGATAAGCGAGAAACTCAAGTTAATTAGGCTTGAGCATATCTTTCCTTGATACTCAGTTCTCCACCCCCAAATCTTATGAAGTATTGGCCGAAGAAAGTGACGGGAGCTACCCATCATCAGCGCATATCTAGATTCTAGAAATCAGACATACTGTATAACCGATCTTTACTTTCTTCAGCACTATTCTCTGGGACGTTCATGGAGGTTTCGAATATCCATGTTTACGATGAGTCTCAACTCTCACTCTTACCTAATCCGCCCCAGATATCTTATGAACTACCCGCATTAAAACAGCTTTAAAAGGTTACGTTGACCTTAAAGTTATGGCGATTCACCTTTCGGTTACTTACACCACTTAATAGTTCATAGTTTAAATCTTTGTCTGTAATAAATGAGACAGACAACTCTGAATAATGGAGAGCCACAAGCAATGGGGGAACAGATTACAGATCCCTTTATATTCAGGATCACACCCACTAATTTGCTCCAATGTTGCAACTCTCCAAATTTATGCGTCTTTTTTTTGCAGGGATTTAAAGGGGTATCGTGATGACACCCCTTACAACTGTTCCCGCAAGAGCCAGGACTCTATCGTGGCATATCTGCCAGCATCTGCAACAACTCATCGTTATGCTCCAATACTGCATCGAAAGAGACATTAGAGTCTGGTCTCTTGTTGCACCAAGCGAATTTGGTCTTCTTGTTATACTGGGCATGTCCCTTAAGACCGAACATAGACGCAAAGGCATCCATCTTGTCAAGTGTCGCTTGGGCATCATCTGGTTCTACATCACGTTGTGATATACGATCAGTACCGTGTATAATCTTCGCCTTATCAGCGGTCGGAAGATTCTCCCACTTATCAGCTAGTGGAATAGTGGTAAAACCTTGCTTAACCATGCGGGCTATGCCATCGATGACTCTTGATACGAGATCTTCGACATAACATTCGAATCTAAATGTATTCATGATGTGTCCTTTGTTTGTTTGTTTAGACATAATATAGTACTATGCCTTATATCGACGAGGGCGTCGCTCAGGTGGTGACGGTTGATACAACTCAACGTGTTTTTTCAACTAAATGTAGGTCCGGCACCGCCTGAAGCGACGGGGGTAGGGATACTGTATATTACCCACACGCAGTCTACAGCAATTTCTCAAGAATGGGCGTAGAGAATCCCTGTTTCATTAGTTATCTTCGGTTAATGAAAATCCCGAAAATAGAGCGTCTGAACATTGAAACTGGTCAATTTGAGTTAGTGGAGTCTGTAAAGGAGGAAACTACTTGGAAACTGATAGGTATTTTCAGTGCAGAGGAGGGTATTTTAATGAAGGTTATTGAAACTGAGGGCTGGATGGAAAAAAAACGAGGAGTATCGCATATAGAATACGATTAAAGTGCATGGATTAAGTAACAGTATATAGTAACTGTTACTTTTATACTGTTACTTATAGTAACAGTAAATTATACTAAACTGATACTGAATGCAACAGTATAATTTATATACTTTACTGTTATTACCGTTACTGTTACTACCGTATGGACTATATTACAAGAAAATTTAAGAAAAATAACTACCAAGATGTCACTTATCCCGTTTATTCCGAAGAGGAAGCAAATAATAGGGAAATAAAATACAGTTCTTGGCGGAAATGCCGGGAAGGTGACTTTGGTATAAGTGATGACGGATATATTGCTGAATGTATCTACAGAAAACAGTTTAAAACCAATGAACAGGTGACATTTCCGTACGGCAGGCAGTGGCTTGGAGGGGCAAGGGAGCTAAAATACGTACCTCACCGTGATACAGGACAGTATACACAGGTTGGAACCCTTACATGGGACGAACAGGAAGCCAGAAAGACCAGAACTAAGAATATGGTCAAGGTGTACGCTGAGATGATGCTGAATGGCGATAGGATAAATTGGGAACTACTGGGCAAGATATACAGAAAAGATCAGGAGAGGCCTGATTTGACCGCCAAAAGGCTATTTAAACAGGAAAGGATACAAAAAATGCTCGATGACGAGATACAGAAAGCTTTAAAGGACAGAAACATCTCTCAGGGGGATGTGCTTGACATGATTATTGATGGTATTGATATAGCCAAGGAGAACAAAGATGCATCAAATATGCTGCGAGGAGCTGAACAGTTTGTAAGAATCATGGATATGCTCCCTAAGAAGTCTATGCAGACAGATACAGTACAGATTGACATGACAAGTACAATTCTTGATAAAATAGCAAAAGAAGAGAAAAAGAGCCTGAAAATGTCGCAGAAGAAGGAATTGCCCTATGAAGAACTCAAAGAAGCATAAAAAGCTGGTTGTTATTGAATCAAAGAACGAGAAGAAGCTTTTATCCTTTATGAGTGTAATGAAAGTTGTTGCAAAAGATATGGGGTTAAAAGTAACTGATGGAGCAATGCACAGTTTAATGGGGTCAGATTACTAGATGGCAGATAAACAAGTACAGATACTCCAAAAACTTAAACACGATATGATATTGTTTGGTAAGGTATGCATGCCAAATATGTTTTCAGCCGATTCTCCATCCTTCCATTATGATATAGCTGAAAAACTCCTGAATATAGACATAAAGCAGATGAACATAGTAGCACCTAGGGGTCATGCTAAATCCTCGCTTGTAGGGGGCATATTCCCCCTTTATCACCTAATGTATGGCAAAGGTCAGAAACTGATTGTACTGGTATCCAGAACTCAGGATCATGCAGTAAAGCTTTTAGGGCTCTTAAAGGACACTATGGACTATTCGGATACATTTAGGTCATTGTTCGGTTACTGGGGTCAGCATAGTGCTAAAAGCTGGTCAAAATCAGAAATAGAGCTAAAAGACGGTTCTATGATTATTTGTAAGGGAACAGGCCAGCAGATCAGAGGAATCAAGGTAGGTAACCAAAGACCTACACTTATTATTGTAGATGACCCCGAAGATGAAAATAATACCAAAACTGCAGAAGCTATGGAAAATAACCTTAGATGGCTATTACAGAGTGCAGTACCGTCACTTGACCCCAGAAAAGGGAGAATTGTCATAATTGGCACTCCTCAGCACCAGAGGTGTTTAGTGGAGACACTGAAAGATATGCACGGTTGGGATAATATGGTGTTTAAGCCAGATTTCGAGAATAATAAGGCATTATGGGAAGAATGGTGGGGAATTGACAAACTTCTTGAAAAAAAGAAGGAATTGGAGTCTATTAACCGACTTTCGGTGTTTTACCGTGAATATGCCTGTGAAATCGTAGGAGATGAAGATCAGCTCTTTAAAGCGGATGATTTCAGGTTCTATGAGGGTGATTTCTTCCGAAAGAACGATAATAGCTATTTGAGGCTAAAAACATTGGATGGTGTCTCATGTGAAGATGTGATTCCTATAAATGTGTTTACTGGGGTAGATCCTGCATCGAGCGTAAAGAGAACCGCGGATTACTCTGTAATATATAATTTAGCAGTAGACAACGAAAACAGGCGTTTCTCTCTGCCTTACTACCGCAAGCATGCAACACCCCTAGACCTTGCAGAGGCAATTGTAAATAATTACAGGCGTTACCGATCTGAGAAGACCCGTATTGAATCTGTTGGATATCAGGAGATGCTTCGTGAATATGTGATTAAACGCTCAAAAGAAGAGAATATGTTTATACCTGGCCTCAATATAAGAGAAAACCCCAGAAACTCTAAAAGCAACAGGCTGGAGTCTCTTCAGCCAATATTTGCAAGAAAACAAATGTACATACATCAAGATCAGCAGGAACTGATGGATGAACTCCTGTTATTCCCAAGAGGCAAGCATGATGACTTATTAGATGGGCTTTATTATGCTAATAAGGGATCATACTCACCTTATCATGAAGTAGAAGATGTTCCACTACTTACCAAAAAACGATACAATTTATTTGGTGACTGGCAAATAGCTTAATAAAGGTGGTTGAGAGCTGGAAGCTCAACTTCTTAAAATCATCCCCAATAATGTGCAATATTGTATAGTTAAGCCTACAATGTTGTCTCACATACCATATGGCAATTGAAAAGCATCCAGAAGTAAAGAAATCCGAACGCCTATTGGATAATTATCATGAGGGCAGGGCAACCTGGTCTACACAGGCTATGGAAGACGATGAGTTCCGTAATAACCAGCAATGGAAGACTGAACACAAAAATATACTTTCTAAGCGTTCTCAGGTTCCAATTGTAGATAATATAATATATCCAGCAGTAGAACAGGCAAAAGCACTTCTTACTGCAAATAAACCAAAATTCCAATCTACAGGAAGAGATGATTCCGATAATAAGGTTGGTAGAATATTTGCAGATATTATGGCATATATATGGGATATATCAAATGGGAATGTTGAGTTAAAACAGGTTGTTGATGATTACTATGTAAAAGGCATGGGGGTCATGCAGACATATGTAGATGGTATGGCTGATTTTGGCAGAAGTGAAATTAAGATAAAGAATGTTGATCCCCTTGACCTATATCTCGACCCTAATGCAAAAGACCCATTTGCCCGTGATTCTGCCTGTATGATTGTCGCAAAGAGAATTACGGATGAGCAGATAAAGACTGTATTTCCATCGGTTGCAGATAAGATTGACCAAATGATGACTTGTTCCGGTAATAACAGATATCCAGCCACATCCCGTGACGGATCAGAAGATCAGCAAATCGGTCCTACTGAAGACAATGATGGATATTATAAGCATTATGAAATTATAGACCGTTATGAAAAAGTAAAACTTCCTTATTTCCATATACTTGATTCCCTTACTGGTGAAGAGAATATAATGAATGAACAGGGATTTGAGGAATTTGTTCAGGAACCAGCCATATTTATGGAAACCGCGGAAGGTGTAAAACCAGTAACTGAAGACAGGGCGGTAATGGAACTTCTTCAAATATATGAATCTACAGGCGGTGTTTATCATATGATGCAAGATCCGGTAACGGGTCAGCCAACAATAATGCCGGGGGAAGAGCATGAAGGGGCCATCCCGGGTTCTACTACAAAACTTACACCAGTCACCAATAGCGAAATGATTGATGAAGGGGTAATTATCTTAAATCAGGTTATAGTAGACAGGATTAAGCGTGTATTATCTATTGGCGGACTATTGATTGATAATTCTATCATGGATATAGACGATTATCCGATTGTGCCTCTTATGAACCGCCATAATAGGAATCCTTATCCTATGAGTGATGTTCGGTTTGTAAAACCAATACAGGAATATATAAATAAGCTTACATCTCTGATTATTGCCCATGCATCAAGTTCTACCAATACCAAGCTATTAATTCCTCGCGGGTCAATGGACAGAAAACAATTAGAGGAAGAATGGAGCAGGGCTGGTACTGGAGTTATCGAATATGACCCGGAATTAGGTCAGCCTATTGTTGCGGGTCCCATACCATTGCCTAATGAACTGTATAAAAACAAAGAAGATGCTAAATCAAGTATCTACCAGATTTTAGGGATACATCCACTATCTCAGGGTGATCCTAGTGCTGCACCTCAGACATATAAAGGTACAGTTGCAATTGATGAATATGCCCAGCGGAGAATCAAGTCCAAGCTGGATGATATAGATGAAATGCTAAATCAGGTAGGTAGGGTTGTCGTTCAGTTAATACAGCAGACATATACGGATGAGAAGGTGATTAGCCTTATGAAACCAGATGGCAGAACAAGTGAAGCGCTTTTAAATAGACCAGTATATGACGATTTTACTGGCGAGATCGTGGGCAGGGTTAATGATGTCACTATTGGCAAATATGATCTCATTGTAGTAAGCGGTTCTACTTTGCCGTCTAACCGTTGGGCAAGATTTGATTATTACATGACTTTGTATGAAAAAGGAATAATTGACCAAGTAGAAGTACTTCAGCAAACAGAAGTAGCCGATACTGAGGGTGTACTGGAAAGAACTGCAATTATAGGTCAGCAACAGCAGATGATATCGCAATTGCAGGAAGAATTAAAGAAAGTTAAAGGCGATCTGCAAACATCAGAACGTGAAAGCGTACATGATAAGAAACGGGTCGAAATAGAAAAATTTAAGCGTCAGTTGGGAAGAGCAAATGACAAGACAGCCAAAGCGGTTGAATTGTTTGAAGCTCGATTAAATGATCAACTGAAAATGGAACGGGAAACGGAAGCTGAAAACCAAACACCGGTTGCTGTCAGTTAGACAAATCGGAAGGAGATAGCATGGAAGAACAAGTACAAAACATCGTTGCTGAGGAAACTACAAACGATAGGGCAGTTGAAACCACTGACGTATTAGAGCCATTTGATCCAAGCCTCAATCCAGAGGGTGGGATGTATGTGGCAGAAGAGGCCGCGGATTCGCAGCCTGTAGCAGAACCTGGGCAATCTCAGGAACAACGCTACGAATATTGGCAGAGTAAATATGACCAAAAGGCGAGTGAGTACAACAGAATGGAACAGAAAGTGAAAGAACTTGAAAATGTAGAGCCTATCGCAAAGCATATTCAGGAAAATCCTTGGGTTCTCGATAATGTTGCAAGATCACTCTCTGGTGATGCCCAAGCGGTTGCCGGTCAACCCGAATCGCAAGGATCGCCAAAGAAACCCGAACGTCCTAGTAAACCGTCCAATTACGATCCATCAGAGGCATATATGGACCCTGATTCGTCTAGTTTCAAGTATCGTGATGCATTAGATAATTACCGTGAAGACTTGGTTACATATCAAGAAAACATGGAAACACATCGAATTGCTGAAGCGGACAAGCAGTATCAACTGCAGGAGAGACAGCAACAAGAAGCAATGGCAGTGCAACAACGCAATGCTATGCAGGTGAATTTAACAGAGAATTACGGGTATACCCCGGATAGGGCTACTGAGTTTATTCAATATTACTCATCTCCCGATAGTATATCTCTTGAAAATTTAGTTGCCTTAGATAGACTCAGGAATGCTCCAAGTACGGCTGAGGTGGATACAAGGCAGAAAGCTGAAATGATGAAGAATCGTCAGAACAGGGTTGCAGTTCCCCCACCGGCAAGTGTCGGAGGAGGGGAGAATCAGCCCCAGTATACTGATGAGGACTTGTTTAACCTTGGCTTAATGCAGAATAAACGAGTTTAACTAATGACCCTAAAGAGGGTCTAGGAGGGTAAATAATATGGCAAGTAATGCCAAGAACCTCACTTCAAGTGGGGTCCTATATACGGATAGACGAGATTTTTATATTCGTCCAAACGTAGTCAAAGAGCTATGGACTGATGTTTCGCCTTTTACGACTGTAATCGCCAATCAAAATACCGTTTCAGGTATGGCTGATCCGCAGTTTAAAATGTTCGAGCATCGTAATCCATGGGTAAAACAGTATTTTCAAGTAGGGACAGCAGTAGCTAGTGCAGTTGATAATAACGCTGATACTTGGGTTGTAAAATCTGGTACACCAGTTGGTATGGAAGGTGAAGGCGGTGATTACGCATACAACAGTTGGATTGGACTAACCTGTGAAGTATGGGACGGGCTTACTCCCGGCTCTACTAAACAAGGT
>Ga0080013_1000979_pt1 | contig 38881 bp, 19 predicted proteins | sample ETNvirenome_6_85_FD_69236 | JGI IMG/M metagenome (GOLD analysis project Ga0080013, IMG submission 69236) | Marine viral communities from the Pacific Ocean - ETNP_6_85 (SPADES assembly) (version 2) | ecosystem: Environmental > Aquatic > Marine > Oceanic | place: Pacific Ocean | collected 2013-06-19 | reverse complement strand
AATTACAACTGACGACCAATACAACGACATTCGTTCACAGTATGGGGACAGCACTGATGCACAAGCACAGGTGCGAGCCCTACGTTCACTTGGGTTGAACGCAGACTTTATCAGCAACGGAACAATCGCTGGATTAAAGCAGCAGATTGACGACGGTTATCCTGTTGTTGTCGGTTGGTTGCACCACGGGAGGCCAGATGCCCCTACGGGAGGCGGACATTATGCAGTTGTCATCGGCTATGACGACGACGGCTTTATCCTTAATGATCCCTATGGCGAATGTAATCTATTGATTGGCGAATATAATATATCAAAAGATGGAGCCAACGTCCATTACAGCTATGGCTTATGGACTAAAAGATGGGTCGTTGAAGGAGACGGAAGCGGATGGATGGTTACAGTTAAGCAGGCTTAAGTGCTTCACTCATCTCATCACGAGTGAGGCCATAGTCAGACAACAGATGATTGACTTTCTCTTCTGTTGTTGGCTCGGGCGGTGCAGGAGGTGCTACATAAGCAGCAGCAGTTTCACCTGATGCTAGGTATTCTGCGTAGTCACGATTGCCGGGGTCTGTTGGGACGAACACAACGTTACCGTTCTCATCGGTGCGTTTAATAGATGTTTCTTCAGCGTCTGCGAATTCGTAAGTGTAAGCCATTGTTAAAAAGCGATGGGGTTAAGTGTTAGCGGGGCGTTATAGTTCGGCGCTGGCGCTAACGACCGGTTTGCCTGCAGTACTTGTTGTAGCTGAGTTAATGTAAGCAGCTTCCCCAGAAGTAGAAGTAGGAGGCTCAACTGAGACGATCTGCATCATAAAGCCAGAAGTGCTTGCATCAACAAAAGTAGCAGTACCAGCAGTCAGGTTACTATCTCCAGTTTGATCATTTAGTCTCAGGTCTGTTATTGCCGTAAGAGATATAGTGGGACTTGCACGCATTTCAACAGGAAAGCTAAATGGGAAGGCAAGTGCCATCTCAGGCTTAATTAAGCCCATTGTTGAATCTTTAACGCCACCTTCAATCATGTTTTGATAATACCGCTGACACAGCGCAAGCTCGGTGCCGATTGGTATGAGCTCAAAAGGTGTCGCCACTGGGCCAGGTTCGAGTTGGCAGCCTGTAATCAGAACGGCATCAGCTGATGCAACTGCGTTATAGAAATCAGCCACAAGACAAGTATCATTAGCATCTACTGTGGTTCCAATTGTCCAAGTAAGGCTATGTTTTGTCCAAGTTGGAGTTAAAGGAATTGTATTGCTAATCTCTTCACCTGATGGTCCAGCTGTGCTTGAGTCTGCTCTAAAGCTAATACCTACATCTATAGATTGACCCGTTGTTCCTTTAATCCAAAAGCTAAAAGTCCAGGTAGAGCCCACAGCAAATATGCCGTTAGAACCTACTCTGTTCAGCTCTACGGGTTGAATTAAAGTTTGCCGTACGCCACCTGCTGGTGAACCGTTGCCGTATAAAGCAAGCGAGTAATCAAATCCAGGCGGAGCATCGTTGTTTTGCCGTGCAACTCGTGTAGGTATACCTCCTGAAATAGTTCCAACTCTCCATCTGTCCAGAGTGTATGGGTCTGCGCCCACTGCAGGATTTGTAGCAAAGAAGTCCTCACCTCTTTGGGCTATACGAAAATCTCCGTTGATAATCTGATTCCTGAATCCTGCGAGCTGGCCGCCGTTTTGCGATGCCATCTGCACATTCCCAGCCGCAGTGATGCTGCCGTCACCTGTTACCTGAAATCTATTATTCGCTGCAGCCGTTGTGCCATGCCAACAATTTATGAAGTCTGAATCATCATCTGCAGCATTTAAGAGAATGAACGCGCCAGTCCCTGTAAGGACGGCGCCTACTCCATTTGTACTTGCAGCACCTGTAGAAACTCCCCCTGTCGGAATGACATAACCATCCGTAGAAATGTTGCCATCCGCAGTGATGCTGCCCGCGAATTCGGCTGATCCGTCTGCGTTAATGCGTGATGTCGATGGATTTCCATCAGTCAGCATTCCATAGAAGACTGGGTCAGTTCCGTCTCCTTGAGCAGCGTAAACAGCGCCACTTGGCCATAATCTACAACCCGGACTAGTGGATGTGTTGTTAACCGCATTTCCAGCAATAACACTACTAGCCGCAGTTATGTTGCCAGCCGCAACGATGTTACCTGAAGAACTCAGGTTGACTGCTGAACCAAAGGTGGTGGTGCCAGCAAAACTGACGCCTAAGTCGCCACTGGAAGCAATTTGCAGTGTGTTGCCCGCGAAATTGGCTGATCCATTAGCGTTTATGCGTACAGTGGGCTCAGTTGTGTCTTTAGTGAATCCCGTAAATAATGCATCACTGCCACTAGCGCGGCACGCTTGAATTGTTCCAGTGTTTACTAGTTTTGCTCCTAGATTTGCGCCATCATTGGGATCACCGCCACTTAAAATTTGACCCGCGAATTCGGCTGATCCATCTGGATTGATATCTACGGTAGGAACAGTTTCAGCATCTACTGGTTCATTGATAACATGGAAACCACCACCATGAGACCAGACATCACCAGCTGCACTAAAATCTACTCCTTGCCAATCAGTAGCTGATGTATCATCTCTTGATCCGACTCTGATCCCTATAGTATTACCAGGAACAGCAGTACCATTTGGCAGCTCTTGAGCAGAAGGCTCTAGCATATTAATTGTGTCGTTCCAATCCCAGGTATCTTCACCAGCAACTGCAGTATCTACGTACCCTTTGGATGCTGCATCAGTATCATTTACGGGAGTTGTAGGTATAGTTACCTGACCAGTAAACGACCCCGTGCCCGCGAAAGTGGCTGATCCATCATATTTCAGGTTAATCTTCGGTGTTCCACCATCCTCTATTGCAACAGCAGAGGTTGCCGAGGAGTTAATAAGGGTTTCGTAAGTGGCAGTTGCATAATGTCCGAACTGCGCTTTGCCGCCTGCCCGAAGTGAAATAACTCCCACCTCCGTATTAGGAGCAGTTGGACTAATGATAACATCATTACCGAACCCAGCTCCTCCAAGATTAATAAGATTAGTACCAATCGTTTCAGGAGATAAGTTATTCCCTACCTTATCCCAGTATCCCTCAACGGTACCGCCGCCACCACCAGTTGTAGGAACTGCAGATACCCACTGAGCTGATTCACCTAAACCTTCATCATAATAGATGTAAAGTGAACCACTCGTCTCATTAGAATCCCACCAAAGATCTCCACTCTGGGGATCTGGTGGAGGGGTGCTGTCGCTAATAGTAACATTAGCACCGCCTCCTGCGGCTCCACTGCCACCTGGAGCAGGAGTGGCAGGAACCCACTGAGAACTATCAACATCAGTATAATAGATATAAAGACTTCCATCTGATTCACACCACCAGAGATCGCCGTTTGTAGGGTCGAGTGGGTCCTCTACCGAGATAGTAACCGAAGCACCACCTGAACTGCCGCCTCCGGCGCCCCAGAAGAGGTTTCCGTTGCCATCTGTTATTAACGCCTGCCCAACATTACCGTCTGTTAATGGATATCTAATTCCGCTAGCAGTAAACTGCCCTGTAACAGTGAGATCTCCGTTTATTGTACCACCATTTTCGAGATCCAATGCATCTTGAGTTGGTGTAGCGGGTACCCAATACTCTCCATAATAAACATACAGTTGGCCATCATCGTCTGCTGAGTTCCACCAGAAGTCTCCCTCACTTGCATTATTCTCGTCAGGTGGTGTATCAGAAACAAATGTGCCTGCTGCAATGCCACTCAGATGAGAACCATCACCTTCATAGAAATATCCATTAGCAACAACAATATCACCATTACTAGTAATACCAGGGCCTGGCGAATCCGCCAAACCACCACTTACAGTAACGGGACCTTTAAGCGTCGTATTACCTTCCACCCAAAACTGACCACTAACCTGCAGGTTACCGGTTATTGTACCACCAGACTTCGGAAGATAAATGTCCCTATCAACAAGAGCACCAAGAGCCCATTGCGTACCTGACCAAATAACTAACTGACCTTGTAAAACAGTTGCCTCGTTAAGACCCACCCATCCAGAAGCGGCAGGTGCCTCTGTACTATTCATATAAGTATCACCAGAGTCAGGATTCTCAGGCGGGGGTTCAGAAACCTCAACCACACCTTTAAAGGTTAGAGGTCCACTAACCGGAAGATTAGTTAATCCAGAACCATCACCAACAAACCTGTTAGCAGTAACAGTTTGGGAGCAGTTAATATTACCAGTAAATGTCTTATCTCCTGATGCACTTTGCTGTCCCGTGAGGAACATAACATTCTCTAGTTTTGGTACATCAACACTAATACCCGAAGACGCAACTACGATATTATCAAATCCGGCTCTCTGATCTGCATAAACACTAATGGTTCCACTTTGGTTAGGACCAATTCCTCCAGTTGGATCCGTTATGATACCAGGGCCTGGTGCAATAGAAACAACTCCTTCGTTGCCTTCTCCTCCACCGCTGCCACCTTGGTGACCACTACACTCGCTAATATCACCAAGATACTTGACAATAGTACTACCAAATTCCTTTGTTACGGTATTATATTTGACATCTTGTGAGGTAAGTATCTGAGAAACCGCAGTGGCGTCGTTTGTACCCTGTGTGGTTAAGTCTACAAAGAAGGTTGCTGCCTCGTCTACAAGGCTCTTAACATTAACCTTTTGTGCTACTTTGGCAGTTTGTGCCAAATCAGTACTAGCTGAATAAGAAACACTCAAGTCTCCAGCGTCTGTTGGGATACCATCTTGGTATAAGAACTGCGCATTATCTGCTTCAATTGCTTTCGCAACTTGTAATTGTGCTTCAGCCTTCCCACCCAATAACAATGAATCATTTGCAAGGGTTGCCGTAGCGGCAAGGGTAGCAGAGTCTGCGTTACCTACCAGATTACCTACAACTCCACTTGCTGCTGTAATAACCCCAGAGGCGGAGATTGTCTCAAGTACATTTATATCTCCCTCAACGGTAAGATTACCAAGTCCATCATCGAGTGTCTTAATGATATTAAGGGTTCCGGTAAGAGTCTGAACACCTTCCTTCATAAGGTAGGTGCCTCTGTCTACCATGGCACCAGCGATCCATTGTCCACCTGCTAAAGGTTGAATCCAAATAACTAACTGACCATCTAGGATTGTTTGATCAGCAATTCCAGTCCATTGGACTCCAGCAGTACCTGTTACTGAGTTCAGATAAGAATCACCAGGATCAGGATTACTAGGAGGCACTTCATTGGCATCTGTTACATTAACCACGCCTTTGAATTCCAGAGGACCAACCTGTGAGAGTCCACTGAGTTGCGAACCATCACCAATATATGCAGTTGCCTGGATTTCTCCAGCAAACACCTCTCTACCCGATGTACCATTCAACCCATCATTATTGGTTCTTGCAACCGTGTTGTCTACCTGGAGCGAACCGGTGGTGCTAATAGGACCGCCCGAAATACCACCGGGGATCCCCACTGCCGTGCCACCAGGAGTAAGAATCTCAGTAACCCCAGAAGAAGCACTTTCAATCTTACTAAGAATATATCCTTTTGTTACTAAACTGTTTGTTAGTGAATTATCAGTAGTTGCTTTACCATAAACATCTTGTGTGAAACTCTTCTGTCCATCAATAGACTGAGTGATGGCACTTCTCATCACCACACCCGAGGTACCGGTGTCAACCTCAATGGTTCCCTCATCAGTAATAGGACCACCTAGCAGTCCAGTTCCTGTCTCAATCTTAACAACTGTTCCAGCTGGTTGCAGTGATAGCTTAGCGTCCACATAACTCTTTGTAGTAAACGCGAGTTCAGAAGAGGAAGAATTGGTATTAGGACCAAGAACATCTCTATTAAATTTCTTAGAACCAGTAATAGTCTGAGTGCCGTCTAGCAAACACACCTCATTGACATTAACTGAAATGGTGCCGGTGCCAGTAATGGGACCTCCTGTCAGTCCCATTCCAGTTTCAATCTCTGTAACTGTTCCTGTACCAGCACCTGATACCTTCTCGTCCACATAAGACTTGGTAGTTAGTGTGTTGGGATTATCTTCATTCTGAGTTAGAACGCTCTTTACAATTTCACTAAACTGCTTCCTACCATAAATTATCTGATCACTCTGTACCATCACAACTTCAACTGGGTTCACCGTCAGTTCACCAGTAGTGCTGATTGGACCACCACTCAAACCTTCTCCAGTGGTAATCAGTGTTACGCCACCAATGTTAGTAATACCTGAACCATCACCCGTTATAACGCCCCCTACAGTAAGGGTGTCATCAACTACCAAATCTCCAGTAATAGTACCACCAGATGAAGGCAGGTATGATGTGTTATCCTCGATTCCACCTGGGATCCAATAATTGTTATCAGTATAATAAAGAAGTTGATTCTTCAGAATTGACTGACCTTCAATACCAACCCACTCATTAGTGGCATATCCTGTTACGGTGTTTATGTAGAACCAACCTGCCTGAAGACCCAAGGGAACATTATTAGTTGTTACATCAACATTACCCTTAAATATCAATTGAGCTGGAATAGGAACATCGGTTAGGTTAGCACCAGAACCATAATAAACAGTTTCAGGACTACCAACAACTCCAGTTATGTTCAGGTTTCCGTTAATCGTCTGTCCACCGGTGGTACGAACTACAGTAGTGTCAACTGTAATTGTTCCTGTCGTATTAATAGGACCACCTTGAAGACCACTTCCTGTGTTTATACGCGTAATAGCATTAGTGTCTAGGTATTCTTTTGTTATAATAGAATCAGCATCGCCATCGTGTGATGGAGTAATGCCGTGTAAGATTTCGTTGAATGTCTTAGATCCACCAATTACCTGTGTCTTTGTTGTCCTAACAACCTCTGCATCATTTACAGAAATAGTACCAATATCTGTAATAACACCACCGTTCAACCCCTCACCAGCAGTTAATTGCTGCACTCCACTCTCATTTGCAGCTGTAAGTTGTTGTTCAAAATAAAGCTTGGTAATGAACGCCTGATCGGAAGAAGTAATTGTTGTTGTGGGACCCAATACGTCTTGAGTAAATACCTTCTGCGCTGTGATCTCCTGATCGTGATCAGTCAGTACAACACTGCTGTCTACAGAAACAATTTGTTCCCCTGTAGTTGTGTTAAGAGGAGTAACATAAATGCCGTTCCCGCTCCTAACCTCATGAACTCCTGTTTGACTAATAGGAATATTAAGATTATAAAGTCCACTACCATCACCAGTAAAGCTGGTTGCTGCTACTGAACCAGCAGTTAGAATACCTTGAATGGTTATGCTTCCTGTAAATATCTTATCGCCACCAACTGTCTGGTTAGTATTAATACTAACAAAATAATTATCAAGTGCTGATGGATTAACAGAAACACCACTTGGACCTACAAGAATAGTTCCATCCGAATTCTTAACACTAAGAGTAACATTATCATTTACTAATTCTCCACCTCCAATCAAACCACTACCAGCAAGAACCGATCTTGTGAGGTTTAAAGCAGTAGTCGCCGTAGTTGCTGTGGTTGCAACCGTTGCATAATCAGCAAGACCTGACAGATTAGCGTCAAGAACCCCGTCAACCTTAAGGTTTCCGGTTATTGTACCACCAACCAGCGGAAGATAGATACTTCTATCTACTGTATTTCCTTTAGTCCACTCACCATTAACCATCCCTGTTGGAATAAGGAAGTAAAGCAATTGATCTTTATATACCTGCGTCCCTGCAATACCAACCCATGTACCCAAAGCAGTACCTGACCCGGTGTTCAATACACAATCTCCTTGTGTAGCAACCGGAGGAGCTACCAGGGTGGCATCGTATTGTCCAATAAAGGTAAAGGGACCACCTGGCAAGTTAGTCAATCCTGAACCATCACCAACAAAAGCACCTGCTGTTATTGTTCCAGACGCTTCAACATTAGTGGGTTTCAACAGACCGCTGAAGGACTTAGTCCCTCCCATTGTCTGATCACCCCTACTGACCATCACTACAGCTTCGTCAATATAAAGTTGCCCTTCAGAAGTAATGGGACCACCTTCTAAACCATACCCTGTATTAACTTCCGTAACAACTCCAGACATATTAGGAGCAGTAAGTGTCCCTACAATTGTTATATCGTCACTGAATGTCTTGGTACCTCCAATAAGTTGAGAACCTTCTGTCCTAACAACAGTTTCATCTACAGAAACACTACCCGTCCCTGTGATAGGGTCAGGAGTGGTTGTGATGCCGTTAGCACCTGTGATGCTAACATTAGCAGTACCGCCTCCTCCAACGCCTGTCAGTCCCGATCCATCGCCAACAAAGGCAGCGGCAGTAACGGTTCCCGAAGCATCAATATTACCATCACTAAGTGTGTCGACGGGTGCGCCACCTACGGAAATGCTTCTGGTAAACTTATCTAAACCAGTAAATGTCTTATCACCATGAATAGTCTGAGCGCCTTCTGTTCTAACAACAGTAGAATCAACCGCAATGGTTCCCGAATCTGTAATAGGACCGCCAATTAAACCGTCACCAGTAACTATATCAATTTCCGCACTAATACCACTCAGTTGTGAACCATCACCTGAGAAGAAAGCAGCGGTGACTGTTCCGGTAGAGAATACATTACCAGATTGCAAAGTTCCAATTGTTCCTGCATTGGAAGTAAAATCATTCAGTCCAGTAATTGTATTAACAACAATTGTATCAGATGTTAAAGTAATAAGTCCTGTTATTCTACCAATAACCGCATTACCATTAACAGTAAGATTAGTAATACTACCAGTTAAAGCAGACAGGGTGTTTGTATTAACATCAACAGCAGAAATATCAGGTACATTAAGACTGCTCTGAATTATCACATCGCCAAGAATCTGCCCGCCAATATTAAGATTACCACTAACGGTAGCATTCTCAGTAACGGAAAGAGACCCAAAGATAGTTCCGCCTGTCTTAGGAAGATAAATTCCTCTATCTAAAATATTACCCTTAAACCAAGTTCCTACAGGATCCGATGGTCCCTTCTGGAAGATAACCAACTGATCAGCCAGTACCTCCTCATCGGCGATACCCGTCCAAGAAGTCTTAGCGTCACCCGTTGTAGTGTTCTGCCAGACATCACCCCCTGCAGCGGCAACAGGCGCCTCCTGAAGGGCAACATCGATGTTACCCTTGAAGGTAAATAGCGTGCTACCACCGCCACCAACATTAGTCAGTCCAGAGCCGTCACCAACAAATGCTGCTGCTGTAACAGTTCCGTTCGCTTGGATATTTGCCGTAGTCAATTGACCACTAATAGTCTGTCCAGATACGCTACTAGTTCTAATAACAGTATCGTCAACAGCAATCGTTCCGGCGCCTGTTATCCCATCGGCAGGATTTGTGACAAGTCCTGTGCCGGCGACGATAAGTCTGTCTGGACCATCTCCAATTTGCTCATCAAGAGAAACTACTGAATCATACAACCATAAGTTATAATTCTGCTGCGTCGTCAAACCTCCGGGGGGCAGTGGGGGCAGTGCCTTAACTAAGGGGAGGTTAATAAATCTATATCCGTCCGGATCAGGTATCGATGGATCAACTAAAGAAATATCTGCGGTTGTAATATCAGCTCTAATAACTGGACTGAGGTACTCAGTCAGTGTGGTAATATTGACTTGGCTCGTTAGGGTAGGTGTTACATCTGCATCATTTATAATCAGGATATCGGACCCCGAGACCACTGTCACTGTTGGTAACTGACTAATCTTTATACTTGACAAGGTCTCTCAACGGAATAACATCAAAGTTATTTATAAATAGACAGAAGAGGTTTCTTATTTAGATTATGGCAATCCCGAGAGGTACCAAAAGGTATCAGCACAATGAGACTAAAGAAGTTAGATATTTCCGAAATCCGCCGAACCTATCTTTTTGGAGTAAGGTAGGAACGCCCGGCAGTAAGAACTGGTGCTGGATTAATGATAGCATAGAAGAACGATTTGTCAAGAAGGGAGAACCCATCCCTGAGGGATTCACTCATGGAAGAGTGAAGACTTGACAAGGCTGTATAGAACAGCTATACTTGTTATGTCAGTAACAGATAAGGTAGTATAGAGGTCGCGACGTTAGTCGTCTGTTACCTGGTGCTCCATTAGCAAGTCTTGCTGCTCACCTTCGGGTAGTAGTTCAAATACCCCTACCAAGTGAATGGAGCTAATATCATTTTCACGTACCAATACAGCCTGACCATCAGGGTATCCATTCAATGACAGAGCAATAGCCATGTCATTGCTACCAGGAGCTGATGTATCAACATAAGGAGCACCATTAGGCCATAGTGGTGAAGGCACATAGGGCTCTGGTGTTATAACCTGGTTTTCTACATTTCTATCAATCCAATCCAGAGCATCAGGTTGAGGTTGATTGGGATCTAATACATTATTAACACCAGTAATCTGTCCACTACCATTATAGGTATATTGTACAACGTATCTCTTATAGTTACCGTTTTGATATAGGGGTTGAGGGGATTTTAGTGTATTCTCTACATTATAGAAGCGTACCTGTCCTGGATTAGTACCATACTCGTTAAAATTATCAAAGACGTTAGTAAATACGTCTTGAACTTCAACATCACCAGGTTGTGGAACCTTAGGAGTGTTGTCTACGTTGCGAGCAATATACTGGGCCATTACTTACCAATTACAGATTTGCTAACAATCTTCTTCTGAGCCGCTGCCTTCTTATCGTTCGGCATCTTATTAACTTCTCTTTCTAACTTCTGTTCTTTTGGAGCAACAGTAGAGGCTTGCTTCTCAGCCTCACACTTGGCACATGTGCCACCACATTTGCATGGGCCTTCTTCCAACCAAAGTTGATCAAAAGCTCGATCTAGTTGTTCTAGGACGTCCATAGTTAATTACCTTTCTTGTATTTAGGATGGGATAACTACGCTGACTGTGCCACCCATGTTATCATGGTTCTCGCACTGATAATAGAAAGAAGTAAGTGGATCAACCGTTGGTACTTCCATCTGAATATAAGAACCTGCCGAACCGGGTTCATTCCTAATGGAAGTCCCTGCCAAATACATACCGTTCTTATCATCCGTAATATAAAAGCGCAACGGGTGACCCGCGTTGCTTGCATCTACCATGTTAAATCTGTAAATGGTTCCTGGTGTAAAGGTAAGAGCCTTATCCTCCACTCCATCAATAAGGAAGCAGTCTGTTGAACCCACACCATACTTAGAGTGTGAGGTAGTCTTTGCTGCTACTGTCACCACAAATGTAATATCAGGATCAGGGGTAGTATAAGTTGCTGCGTTTGCTGGTAGTGTATCATCTACTTCAGACTGAACAGCACCACCTTTCCAGAACACCCCTTTAGTTAGAGTGGAGTTCTTTATACTGTTAATTCTATTTCTATTCTTCTCCATTATTCTTCGCAGATGCTTATCGCCCATCTGGTTCTTAATAATATTAATCGCCAATGTTGTATTGATTGACTCTTGCTGGATAGGAATATCTGTATTAATTTCTATCGAACCATAACTGGATGAAATATGGTTGCCATCTTTGGAGTCTAACCTCCAATGGATTTCTTTAATCTTCTTAGTTGTGGCATCATGTACCACTTCTTTAATCTTCCAAGTGTGAGTAAGTGCCATGTTTATGCGTCAATGTTGGGGAAATTAGCAAAGTCAGTGTCTTCAATACTTATCGTTTTCCAAGTTGCTGGTCCTAGGGAACCATTAGACGATAGAACCTGACCAGCAGAACCAAAGTTCTCTCCTGCTAAACCCATTGCCCTAAACTCGTTGAACCTAATCAATTCATACTTAGACCCCGCAATTGGGTTGAGATCATCGTCAAAGGTTACATCTCGCTGCTGACTAATAAGAACTGTATTCTCATAACCACCATTACCAAAAATAGCACCATTAACATCTATGTCAGCACCCTCTACCACCATTTGGTAGTCATACCGATTTGAAGATGTGCCTACAAGGAAAGAACCATCTGGTGTAATTCTTACTTTCTCATCGGAAGCAATACCTAAAAGAAGAGGTACATCTGGTTCCAACGTTGCCATGATGGGATGCCCACCTGGATCTTCTTGCTCGTCAGTCTCTACTCCAGAAGTAGAAAAGAGAATAGCTTTACTAGAATCGTTTAGCTTTACCTGAAATAATACAGTACCTCTAACAGATAGTCTATTATTAGGAAGTGATTGGTTAATACCAACTTTGCGATCAGGATTTACAGTAAAAGATTCTATTCCCTGATTAGCAATAGAAACAGCACCGAATTCGGGACTAAAAAGACCCGTTCTCCTATCCTCTGTTGTAATCCCATCTTCCGTTACATAATAAACAAAAGCAATTCCTGGCTCTGACGCATTTCCAGGAGGTACTCCAATTGGGTCAGGGAAATTCCCACCGATTCCACTACGAATATTCCCAACAGTAATTGTTCTCGTTACCGCCGGAGTTGAGACATCATCTGGATTAGGAACAACATTAACAATTAGTACGTCATTAGCATCTACGCTTTCGACGGTGGGTATCTCATTAATATTAATTGTAGACATTGAATAACTTCCTTTGAGACTATTTAGGTCAATTCGGCCAAGCCGTTAAGATTGGGAATGTTTGACGATGCTACAATAGCCAAATCCACATAGTTTTTGGTTGCCGCGTCACTATTGCTTTGTGGGTCCTTAAGAAAAGTAACCCGATTGTTTCCCATATTGAGATTTCTTGCTACGCCATCATCTAATGATGACTTGAATTGCATAAGACATTCATCATCAATAGCAAGGGTACCTATACCTATCTTACCTGAAATCCCAATATACATTCTACCAAAGCCCATGGTAGCAAATCCCAACTGACCAGAGTCTGGAGAGAAGATACCAGCACTGGTATCACCAAAAGAGATAGCAGGAACACCACTAGAACCTTTAGTAAGAACCAAACTCCTGTTCAGTTCTGCAATAGAACCCTGAAGGTTCTGCCAAGTTATCTTACTGGTTGTCCCTAGACTATCATTAATGATAAAGACATTATCATTAGCTGCTATGGTAATTTCAGGAAGCTCAGCAATCCTTATATTTGACATAATGCTTTTTAGTTATTTAGGATTTAGGAAACAATACCACCTAGTGTTACTTCACTCCAATTAGTTCCATCAGCAAAGCAAAGTTTACCACCAATAACAGCAAACAATCCTAGTGTAGGTGTTCCAGCATCTGCTGCATCAGCATAGTTATTATCTAACTTAAGTTGGTTAACATGAACCTGTGGAGTTTCAACAGTTCCAGTACCTGGTTGATATGTAATACCAGGAGTATTATCTACCTCTATAATTTGATGTCCGGCAGCCATCGATGGTACTAAACAGAAGTAATAAGGATCTGTACTTGCCATAACCTTGGTCTGAACCTGATCAGCAGAAGTAGCATTTCCTTCCACATTGCCCTGGAGTGATGCTCCACCAATAACCTGTGTCTCGGCATTATAAATCGGACCACCTGCTCTAACTTCCTGGGAACCACTATAACCTGTTAAGTATGCAAGTGGGTAGTTGCTGCCTGTATTTGTACTAATAACTTCAACCTGTTCGGCATTGGTTGCCGTGCCAACTAACACTTGACCATTACCAATGGTGGTTCTTCCACTAGTCTCAATAACAAAATTACCGTTCGCAAAACTTGCGGAACCATCAGTGTCTAGGTTTGTCTTAGGGGTTTGTACCTGATCAGCTGCTGTACCAAGTCTAATACCGCCGCCAGAATTATTAAACCAAATGCACTCGTTAGCAGCACCCGTATCCCCTCTATCATAATACATGAAGGATACCCCATTGCCTCCAATCTCGCTGCCCATTACAGCCAAATCATCACCCGCAGAAATTGCCCCATTATTACCCATTGTAATGTTGTCGGTGACAACATTATCTACTGTGAAAGTCCCTGTTATCTGGTCCTGAATTGTTTCTAAAGCATCATATAACCAACTATTATAGTTCTCTTGGTTTGTCATTGTCCCTAGAGGAGGGAGACCAGTAATATCATCATCCAAATAACTTGAAGCGCTTCCCGTTGTGGGATTTGATAGGTTAAGAAGCGCTGTGTTAATTTCAAGAATCTCTGCGTCCACATATGCCTTGTTAGCCGCATCCGTACTAACAAGGGGTGTTAATGGAATGGTAACCTGTCCACTAAAGACACCATCTGTTGCAATTATTCTACCATCACATCTAATAGATAGGTTATAATTACTACTTGCAGTATCTGTTGACGGGTTCTTACCAACATCCATCCACTGGGTGGTAATCTTACCAGTCGTTGTTAGAGTGTCGATTGACTGGGTAGGACCTACTTTAAGCAGACCTGTACCGTCAATAGTCAGTCCAGTAGATACAGTAACAATACCAGGTGTTACTGCAGTTGCAAGTTTAGTAGAATCATTAATTTGTAGTTGTAAATCTACAGTTGTGGCGTTAAGAGAAACAATATTAGCTTCATTTATCTGTACCTTTGTTACCAGACCTATCGTTCCATTGCCACCATAAACAGTTGTATTAAGGGTGGTAATCTGCCCCTGAAGTTCAACAATATCTTCTTGTAATTCAGCAATAGAAATGTTATTATCACTAACAAGTCCTGTACCACCAACCCCTACCCAGTCATTGGCGATTCTAAGATACTCTACAGACGCCAAGGGTTGATACCAAACATCCCCCTGCATTAACGGAGCTCCGTTTGGTCTTAACTCTGGAGTTTGAGCACCAACAATAGTGACAGGAATTGGAGTACTCTGGATCCCAATACTGGCAACCGTTGCAAGGGGATTACTATATGTCATAGTCCTTTAGAGGTATTTAGGTTATTGGGAGTGAAGCGTTAGTAGATGTCGGCGGCGTAGGTGCCGGTGTTGGCTCAGGTAAGACAGCACCAAAAGCAATGTCAACGAAAGCAAGTCCCTGTACTGTAGGGATGCTTTCGCCGTCCAAATTCTTACATACCACACTGTAAATATACTTACCTTCCAACAAATATCTTGTCTGTTCTGCGGTAAGGGATATGGAATAAATTCCAGCATAAGCATCTACCACACCTGCCGTGAAGTACACCCTATTGTAAACTGGGTGAGTTGAAGTACTCTCAATCGCATTGAGTGCTCTTGAATACTTAGAAAGGGAACCAGAGAATGTAAATCCACTGATATCAGTAGGACTCTTGTCTGGGTTCATAAGAGTAAACTGTTGATTGAAATCTACACCAGCGGAGATTACAATATTAACCTGAAAAGGAGCAGCCATTATGCAGGAAGGGTAGGGAAGGTATCAATACTAATATTTTCACAAGTTAATTCACCAGCAGTATCAATAAGAGCAACCAGTGCTCCTGTTGTTTCATTGAGTACTTTAAGTTGATCTGTATTGCATCTTTCAGTAACGATCTTTCTGCACTCTATAGATGAATCACTTACATCCATATAAATTTTAATTACATTATTTGTATTAACTAATCCAACATCATCACCACGCTCTAACTGACGAAGCCAGGATGTGCCATCAGAAACTACAATTCTATCCCACCAGTTTTGTTGCTGGTCTGGTTCAAGATAAGATACCCATTTATCACCATCCCACTGGTACTTAACGCCATTACCAGCTTCAAAAATATACCCGGCCGGATAACCATCCGCTGCCGCATCTGGCATATTAATTGGAATAGTAGACATAATAATACCTATTTTCTATTATTTATAGTTAGTTTTTAATGATGTAAGATGTAATCCCATCAAATGTCTCAAACGCGGTCCCACTAGGATCGGCGCCAAGACTAGTCCCAGCTGTGATTCGAGGACATATTGGTTCAAATTTATCGCCCATTAAATTAGGAACTGTGAATGTCGTCTGCTCTGGATTCAAAACATTTTGAAGCTTTTGTGTCCACTTGGCATCACCTTGTGAATAAGAAGTCCCATCACAAAGAATGTATCCAGCTGGTATAACAGCAGCTCCCCCAGCAAACATCAAAACACTCCCTGGAGGATTGGCCAAAGAAGCAATTGCAGTTCCCATAGTAAAGGGAGTAATTGCACAAGTATCTAAATTTGCTGCCGCCGCTTCAACCTCTGTAGCATATCTTGTTACACCAGTAGCACCACTAGCTGCCTGGGGGATATAATTAGTAATGTAAGATGCATTCATCAGTGCATTAGAAAGTTTCTTAGGCGTAAGTGCAACATTCCCGCCAGTCGCAGTATTAGTTGCCTCCTGCGCTGCGACTTGAATAATTCCTGAAGTTGTTGTTGTTGCTTCGTTACATGAAATGGTAACAACTCCTGTACCATCATTCCCTGGAGAACTTACTACTACTGGGGCAGTTCCTACAACATTATCTACTCCTGTCGTGGAAGTAACAGCAACTACAAACTCATCACCTGCCCTAACCTTTAGTTGTCCCCTAATTGGTGTCCCATCATCAGCCTGTTGATCTGAGGTATCAAACCAAAGCATACCCGAGGTATCCCCCGATGGTTGACTATTTGAATAGAATGCTGTTGCTAATACTTGACCCTGTCCCATTGGGGATGCATCCATCCACTGAGCGCTATCTACATCTTGATACCAGACATAAAGTCGTCCACCGCCTCCACCACCACTAACTGTAGCATCTACTCCACTATTATCCCACCATAAATCACCGATATTATTTGCTGATGAATTAGCCGGATTTGGTGGAGTTTCCTGAATAGTAATAGTTACTGGAGTAGCCTCCGTATCACCTACTCTAAGGAGTTCCGTCCAACCGCCGCCTCCCGAAGCAACATTACGAATAGAAAGAGCGCCGTTCTCTGGATTAAACCAAGTAAAACCATCAATGGTTATGTTTGGTGTTGTACTCTTAATAATAACCGGAGGTTGAATTGCAGACTCCCATGCAAGAACAGCACTATTCCATACATACTTCAGTCCACTAGCGGAATCAGTATATACGGTGGCGTCTGCGGGATCTGGAAAATTAAGTGCCATTATTCAAAATTTGATGGAGGAGGGTTTTGATTTCGCTGATTTCATCCTTGAGATCTGCAATCTGACTCTGGGAGTCTATACTCATCTCAAGGTTGCGTTTGGACTGCCTATACTTCTCCCTTTCGGAATGGGATCGGTTGACAATGACACCTGTTTCAGTGTCTTTATAAAGGTCGTTGAAACCTTCAACTCGCTGTTTCATTATTTATTCAGAGCAAACAATTTGGATGTCGTCAAGTAGCGGGGCGTAAGCGGGGTTGTCGGATGCCATAACAACCTTCAGGGCAAGTCCATTGAACTTAGATGGGATGTCCTGAAGTGTCCAGGTTAGTGACTGCCAGTCGTTGGCGTCCAGTCTCCTGGGGTCCACATCCTCAGAGGAGCGTGGTGTGATCTCACTAACTGCATCTGGGAGTCCATCCATAGTCTCATCATCAGGATCCGATGAGAATGGAATCCAACTCACCGTATTCAGTTCCCCATCGAAACCAATGTTCTTGGGTCTGTAGTAAAGTTTGATGTTATCATTCCTCAATCTAGTGATACCAGAGTCATCTATGAACTCATTACCATAGAATACGGCAGAAATCTTAACTTTGATTCCATCGCATGGATTCTCAAAGAGGAATACTCGTGAAATCCACTTGGCATAAACGGAACCCTCATTACTTGTTTCTGGAACATATGCTTCGGCATCTGTTGCCTGGATGTCATAAAGTCCGATATCATTCAGAACTGAATCCGAGAAAGTAGATGTCTTCCTGAATAAGTCAACGAACTGACCTTCAACCACCAGTTTCTTAGTAGCTGCATTATAACTCTTCACAAAACCACTATGACTAGATGTGCCATTCAAGAACTCGAATGCACTATCAACTGCTGGTGTATAAGAAGAAATATCTGTTGAGTCGTTATGATTGAAGAGGAGTGTTGCCTGCTTCGTACCAAAGATGTTGTCAGTTGGTTTGGGGTTATCAACCAAACTTCTAATAAGAGTAGCGTTAGTTCTTGTGATGTCAATCACAGGAGATACCTTACTATTAGTTGTTGAAATTGACAAGGTGGTAAGGAGGCTATGGGAATGCGCCAGGTGATAAGAATCCCTGTACTTAACTTCGTTTAAGTAATTGGCAACTGTCTTTGCTCCGTTGAAGTAGAAACTATCTGCCAATACAACAGTCTCTGGGACATCTACCACATAACGGTTCTCCTCGTTATAACCAGTAACGCCACCAGCCTGCGTTGCACGCACCTGTGTGAGCAAACTACTGCTACCAAAGAGTTGTGCACCCGTTGTGCAGTTTATAACCTCGTAGGGGAGGTTATAGGAGCACTGAACTTCGTTTCCACCGCCGTTAGTATCGGAAGTAGCGAATGACGCGACGTCTTCACCACCAATCTCAATCGTTGCCGGAACCTTAAAGGTAAACTCGTCAATGTTAACATCAACAACTTCTTGAAGTCCGTTGAGGGCATCAATTGGTATACCACCAATATTAGAAGGTGAACCAGAACCACTAACCCCACTGATAAGAGCAAAGTCACCTGGTTCTAAACCATGATGATAACTCGTTACTCTAACCACACAAGGATTAGAACCAAATACGGTGTTACCATCTGTAATAGCATCGACACCACCATTAGAATTGGTTTCAATTGGATCGTCTAGCAGAGCCTTCTGATCAACTGGTGCGTTCTGAAGGGTAATGGTACCAATGGTATTATTTTGGAACCTAGCCCTTCTCAGTTTGAACATAACATCCATTGTCTGGTCTTCTGTCCACAAACCACCACTCTGTGACATAAACAGAGCGCCCAAGTTGGGTTGATTTACCACCCTAACATTAGTGCCAATCTTATTCTCACCCATCTTGGCACAATACATTAGATAATCCAATGAAGTTGGTGCCTTAACAACGAATGAGTAGAAAGTATCTGCTAGAAGGTAAATAGGTGCCTTGAACTTAAACGTAGTAGGTGCTGTGGCGTCCTTAGAAGTTGCAACGCCCATCTTAATAGCAGGTTTGCTGTTAACATATCTAAACGCAGCCTTCGCATTCGATCCAGCACCGTCAATGCTCACTGTAGGTGGTTTCGTGTATCCCTTACCAGTTCTAGTAAATTCAAGAGCATAAACCTCTCCGGTAGAAGATACTAAAGCTTCTGCCTTCGCTGTTCTACCACTCTTCAAATCGGGAGCAGAAATGGTAACTGTTGTTGTATCTTGTGAATACCCAGTACCAAAGTTAGTCATGTCCAATCTGGTTAACTTTATCTCGTCATCTACGATGTAGAACTTAGTCCTAGTAATATCGCCTTTAGCAGCCGATGTTACTTTAAACTGCTCACCAGGTACAAACTCATTCAGATAGTTCTTCAAGATAATGTTATATGTGTTATCATCTACATTCCTTGTTTCATTTGCCGTAGCAGACTCGAATGTTTCTGCTGCAGCAATAACACCTGTTGCCCCAGAAGTAAGTCCCTCAATCTCGTCACCTTTATTAAGGGTAACAGAATCAACATTATTGGGAAGAGTAACCTCTGTCCGTAAGATACTATCAGACTGCAATGTGGTTTTGGAGTGCGGAATGATAGTATTTGTTGGAACCTCACCATCTGTAGTGGTAAGATATGCAAGAACTGGTTGTGTCTTATCTTTAGTCTTAAAGTAGACTTGCAGTTCTGTAACAAACACACCCTCGGCATTCTGTGCATTAATCCTGAATGTCTGTGCAACAGGGTCATCGCGGTTTGGTTGGTTCAGTTCCCGTTCAATCTCATCAAAGTCCAGATCTACTTCAATATCAAATCCCGAAAGAGTAGTCGTTCCCTGATCGACTTCGATATCTGTTACTTCCTCTTCAACCTCTGTTCTAGTCTCTTTCTTACCCTTCTTAGTCTTAACCTTGAAACTAGGAACCCTAGTAGATACAACAGTTTCCTGCTTATCCAACATAATACCAGAAGCGGTAAACGCCTCTTCGGCAATGCCCTCTACCAGTGACATATCCTCAGGGTTATCTTTATTACTAGTAAGTCTGAAGATTTTAGTGCCCGTTGTGAAGGACCTGGTTATACCAGTTTTCTGATACTTAACCTTATTCAATCTCCTAAACTGGGTGCCTTGCTCTGGCTTTCTACCATTGGGGATAAGGAAGGTGCCCTGTACAGTTCCAAATCCATCACTCATTAGATTCGCTCCGAATCCTTTACCTGACGGATCAAGAACTAAACCTGACTTTCCTCCGGCACCATAATCACCCTCTTCTGGATAGCGAAGAACATTATCACCAAAATCTTCACTCTTTTCCAATTCATCTGGGTCAATCCATCCATTAACTTGTACCCCATCAAAGAATGCATAATACCTAGTATTGGGTTTCAGTCTAGTTGCTCTAAACCTAACAGGAATAGTCCTCATTGTTTGAGCAAGAGCCACATTAGTAACCCTCTCACCATAAGAAGTTTCTTGCGTGGCACCACTATCAACCTTCAAGAATGTCTTAGTCTGCTGCCTTGCCATCTTTGTGGTAGTGGTGGTAGTTTCAACCTTTGTGGTTGTACCACCTGTCACTAACCTTCCTGTAATTCTTGAATCAACTCCCCAAGAACTATCTCTTCTGTCAAGACTTGTACTAGTAGAAGGAGTTCTATCCACCTTAGTACTAACTGAAGTCTGAGGTGAACCTTTGGTTTCCCAGTCACCCCATACGGTTCCAATGCCGGACTGCTTCAGACTACCTGTAAGGTTCACCATGGCATCATAAAGATCGTTATCAGCAACAACTAAATCTGGTTGCTCATTAATATCTTGCCAAGTGTCAAGGGGAGGATCCAATTCCATATTGCCTTCCCAAGTGAATACGGAATAGGGCTGGAGGTTAATCGTCCTCGTAGCACTTGGTTGGTTGATAAAGGCGCCTGACACGAAAGGTAAAGTAGCAATACCATTGTTTACTACATAACCTGCTGCTTCTTTCTCTTCATTAGACTGCCATAACTCTTCAAACTCTACTTGATCCTGGAACAACGGCGCCCGCAGGTGGGTTTGTTTGGGATCGATACTATTTCTATACTGCTGGTTTCCAACAGCTCCATTGCCATGCCCTCTAAAGTTATCTACCACGATGCCGTTCTTAAAGCGGTCCATACCAGTGGCAGCATCCCTAACTGACATGTTCAGGGTGCTTTGCTCAAGGATAGAGAGGGTGATGAGTTCTTCAACTCTATCAACACGCCTTTCCATCTCTGCCAAGTCCTTCATCCTGAAGCGCTTATAGTTAAACTTCTTGACATTGATGTCATCAGCTGTGAATGTATAAGCAGGCAGGAACAAGTCATACAACCTGATACCAGTCTGGAGATCCGGGGCGGGTTCTGGTTGGTTACCGGGTTCACCTTGGATAATAGTCAGTTGCCCGTTCTTCTCTAAGAACAAACTATCATAACGAGCTGCATAATAAGCAATATTAGCTTGGAACCTTGTTCTAGAAACTGGCATCCTTGGTGAGAATGCGTTACCGCCTCTTTCTGGGTCCTTAAAGTTTATATCGCTTTGGGTAAAGGTTGTACCATCCAGTGTACCACCCTGACAACAATAATTATCAGTAATTGCTGAGATAACAGAAGGTGTTGGTGCAATGCCACTCTTACCTGCTTCATCTTGTGTATTAACAACTGGACGGAAGTCTACACAATCTCTCAACTGCATGAATACATTTGGTGATCCAAAAGACTGACTAACAATTCCAGCAATTGGGTTGTAGACAGGAATAGCAGAGTAACTAATACCATCATCATGGGTATAAGAGTCAACGCTAAAGAAGTCTCCATCACCAGAATGCTCAAACCACTCAAAGTCAACATAAAGTGCTTCCTTTGGTTTTGCTTTGCCTTTCTTTAATTCCAATCGAGCAATGTGGTAGACATTATCTCTCTGTCCGTTATCAAAGTTATAACGTTTAGTGATGTCCATCCCACTAGCTGTCTCCACCTTATTCAGCCTAAACCCATCTGCTTTGCCCAAGGAAATGATTTTAGCATATGCATTAGCTGCACTAATCTTATTATCTTTTCTTGATCTGTCCGCACTCTTACGAAGAACCTTCAGTCGTGCCGAAGCATTTCTAACTTGGACGGGAACAAGAACTTTAAGTTTAAGTTGCTTCGGTGCTCCATTCGTAAACGCAAGTCTATAGGTTGCTTTAGTGTTGTTTTCTTCTAAAAGAATACCTCTAATATAACCACCATCATTATAATCTTGATCGATAGAAATAGTCCTACCTCTTAGATTATCTGCATCGCTCTTATCACCAATGTTCTTAATAACAGCAATACTAATCTCATTTGGATCATCTAAGAACTCTTCCTTTGATCTACCACCGCCTGCAGTAGTGCCCGCCGTTTGGATGCTGAAAGAATTACTGTTTTGATCTATGTCAATGATATACTCACGATAAATCTCATATTCAATCTTGGTTGCCCTTGCATTAGTTTCTAGTGTTGAGCACACTGCTTGTGGAAGCTGGAAGATAAGATTCTGTGATGCCTCTCCCTTACTCTTCGCTCTGATTCTAGCAACAACCTTACCCTGTACCGAATCTTCTAAAGCAGTAGTAAAGTAAATCTTTGCCCTTGCTCTCTGTCCGGTACCTCTACCAATAGGAGCAGTAGCAAAGTATACCATCTTGGAGACTTCGTAATCGTCACCACTGGCGTTTGTTACTGTGAATGTAACAACATCACCAAACAGCAATTCGTTAGAGGGGTCTCCGGTAAAGTCTTCACAAATAATAAATGTGTTATTCTTTTTGCCATTGAAGGTAGATCCCTGTGCTACATTTAAGACATCAGCATTTCTGCTACTCTGTGTGGCAATGTCAGCAGAGAACTGATCTTTCCCTGTCTGGTTCCCGAAGAAAGACTTTGTCTTGGAAAGTGAATTAGTAATCTTGCTAGGCAGGAGAACAGCAAATCCTTTAACACCAGTATCCGTCTCTGCCTTATAGTTAATCCTAATGGAAGCATCTGGGCTGCCGGCAGGGAATGGGAAGTTATAAAGTCGTTCTCTTCCTTTCTTAGTAAGAATGATCTGAGAACCATCTACTTGATTTCCTACACCAACACCAATAATGAAGTCTTTATCTGCACCTTTAGTTAATGTTTTCTTTGCTTCCAACGAGGTTACGACAATAGAATTAACCGAACCCAAATCATAGTCACTTGTACTATTGGTATTTGTACCACCATCGCCAGTTGTCCAGTAGAAACCATAAACATCACCTGGTCTTAGCAGTCTACCGAGTACTTCGTCTCCGTTAGACTTAGTCTGTGATATTGTCTCGTTGTATCTAAACTCTCCACTAATATTAGAAAGAATCAAGGAATTACCATCGGTGCCCTGCTCAACAGTACCTACTGCTCTGCTCTTAATTCCCTTTACCTCATATCCCACTTCCCATTCAAGTTCAGTGCCTTGTTCAGAAACAACCGCCAACTCAGTAAAGAAATTGGATGTAATAATACCCAAATTCTGAATAGAATCAAATCCATTAACTCCACTCTCATCTTCTACTATCTCTCTAGTGGGCATGAAGTAGCGAGGACTAACAACACCTGTAGGTATAGGATTAACCTTAATCGAATCAATGATAGGAATACCACCAAATGCCTGTCCCCTTACCGGATACGGTGCACCGCCTGATTTCTTAGTGACGACAGCACTTCTATCGTTTTTCCAAATAATTTTATAATTATTATCTACAGTCGCACCAATATCCGTAGATAATGTGATGTGATAGGTAGTAGGTGGTGGATTGCCGTAGTTATAAGGTTCTGGAAATGGGTTCTCTGCAGTTGGTTCTGTCTTTGTTGCTTCACCAACATAACCATCACCAAAGTTTCTATAGCAAGTAATCTGACTAAACGCAATCGCCTCATCATCGTTTTCAAAGTTAGGAGTACTATAAGCGTTAGTTACATCCAAGTTATAACCAGGAGTAATGCCAGTTCTGCTATTCTTTCTGAATAACTGCGTTCTTGCCTTTGTTCCAAACTTATAAACTGGAGTCTTATACTCTACCTGATAACCTTGAACATAAGCAGTACCAGGAGAAATCTCCAACACATAATTTGCGTCTGCTTCTTCAAAGGTTAGTCTGTCCGTTGAACCACTCAGGGGAACGGGTGGATAGGTTCCTTTATTGTTAGCATCAAAAAGACCTTTGGTTTGTGTCTCCGTATTGGGATACTCCAACTGCTTAATGGCAAAGTCAGTGACAATGTAATCACCTGACTCATCATAGGTTCTCTTTGCGAGAAGGTCGTATAACCACTGCCACTTAATAGTCTCACCAGGCATCCCTTGAATATTACCTTGGATGATAGTAGCAAGACTGATAAAGTTAGGATCAGTTGCATTCAGATCCTGAGACACAAGGTTAAGTGTAATCTTCAGTCTGTCAGCACCAGGAGCGTTGAAGTTAGATGAACCAGTGGAATTATCTAAAAGTTGTGTATCCTCTGAAGCATTAACAAAGGTTTCAGTAACTAAGAAGCCAACCCTAGCGGTTGGGTTAGTACCATATGGGTCAACTACGACAGTTTGCTTCGCGTTACGAAGCATGTAACTACCAATGTAGAACCAACCTTCTTCTACAGTAAATAGGCAGCCCGCTCCAACAACTGGTTTCTTCTTAGGGAATCCTGCTTTCTTCTCTTGTACTTCTGCAGTATAAAGGTTATCTGTATCAGAAAGGAGTGTCTCACCTGGAAGGAATGACTTATACTCTGAGGTATCTCCAGAACTTTCATAGGTGATATAGAATGTAATATCGTTGCCTTTCTTCCCTTCCTCCTTCTCAGTAGTATAATTAACCTTGGCGATAACACCGCTTGTAACGCCCGTAACAGTCGAGCCCCTAAAGTCCTCAGCAAGAGCACCATTGGTTATGCTAGCGAGGCGCACATAGGGCGCTGGGCGCTGAATACCATACTCACCAGGAACGACATTATCCCCGTTCTTCAGAATCCTCTGAGCAAAGGTTGCAATCTGATTCTGCAGCATACTTTGCTGCTGATTAAGTTCCCTTGCTTGGACAGGTCGTCCAGGTCGATACAAAACCTGATAATAATCGTTCAGAGCATCATAGTCGTCACGATACGGGTCAATATTGGTATTCAGGTAAGGCATTTCCTAAACTAGTCCTTTTGGGTTATTTAGTAGGCAATCACCAAGCTAATTCTTTCGGACTGTTGTCCAACACGCAAAACTGGAGGTTGATTGGTAAGATATGTCATCATACCAGTGTAATGCATAATCTCAGGAGCAGCAAATCCATCAACAAATGTCAAATCTGCTTTTGTACCAGTAGAGTCCTGTGGAGTTATAACAGTATTAGAGTCTAGCCCATATATCAAAACTTGATTATCTGTTTCTGCTGAGATAGCACCAAATCTATAAAGATTTCCATCAGCGTCTGCATGAAGAGTAGGATCTTGAATATACTTTACAATTTCATTGGCTTCATCCCAGTTAACAACGGTTCCTCTTGCTGTCTTCGTTACACCATCAACAATAACAGTCTCTTCAATAGTTTCTCCAATCTTAAACTTAACAACACCACTCATTGGAGTATAAAGGATAGCATAGGATGCACTAAGGGTCTGAGCGTTAGGTAATGTTGACGGATGTAGTTCTGGATCTTGAATAATACCGATCTGTCTGAACTTAACACCTTCAATAAAGTCAAATCCAGTATCTCCCATAAGAGAGAACACACCAACTCGTGTACCACCCAATTCTCTGGCAATGTCAGTTCCCCAACCACCTGGAGGTGAAATAATAACACTACTTTTGAATGTACCATCACCCAATGGGTTAAGTGCGTTCATATCCTTATCTAGAGCAGCCTTACTCGCATAGCAGTTCCCAGCAGTGAAATTAACAGTTGCTTCTGTATAACCAAATCCTGGTTCCACAACCTGTATTGATCTAACTTCTCCACCAGAAACCTTTACCCTAGCAATGGCATTTCTACCATCACCAGTGATACGACAATAATAACTATCTAAAGCATTAACTGCTCCTGGGGGATTATTAGTATAGTTCGCACCAGCTCTATCAATGATAACGGTGTAAACAGAACCATCAATAGTATTACCTATATCAGGAACCAAAGATCCAGAAGAATCAGTCTTCGTCGCAGGAGCAATGGGAATATAATCCTCTGTTGACCATGCTTGCATTCCACCGTCAGTAATCCTAAAGAGTCTTACCCATTGGTAACCATCCCCGAGAGTAAACGGACTGTTTGTCTCATTTGTTGGTTCAACAGTCGAAGGAAGGTTATTGTTATTATTAAGACAAACATAAACTTGATTAGTGCTGTTTATGACATAGAAACGGGAGTCATAAAGGTTTGACGCACCAGAGTAGGACTTATTTCTTTTTGAGTAATCAGCTTTATACATATCAAAGGTAACACCAGAAGTCCATCTGTCCCTACGAAGCATATGGTATGCATCAGTGGTACCAATACGCTGAAGACTCAGCATCTCATCATATGTCTCATAAAACTCCCTCCAGTTATTGCCTGGAGTAGGAGGACGAGTATCTCCTCTTTCCCACTCATTGGGTCTACCGATAAAGACATAAGATCGTGCATCGCCATCTGCTGTGTTCAAAGAACTAATAAAGTTCTTTGCATTCATGACCCTAAGGTCGTTGGTAGTTACGGTTGCCATTAGTACTTTCTAGTTAATTAAGCGGGTGCTGCGCCCAGGGTGACTGTCTTCCAGCTGGTCCCATCGTGGAAGCAAAGTGCTCCACCAATTACAGCAATCTGTCCTGCGGTCCCTGCTCCAGCAGCTGCTGCGTCGGCGTAGTTGACGCCGGTAAGGGTATTATATCCAAGATTATTGAAACCAGAAACGCTACTGCCGCTATCTACAGAAACAACCTTATAAGGTTTAACCTCTCCTTGAACTGAACCATTCATTTGGTTCAGCATTGCTGCTGAGCCTAGATAAGCAGTCCCGTCGATATAAAGTTGTCCTTGTGGAACATCAACACCATTGGCACTCAACTTATCTCCATTATAAGTTAAGTTTCCACTACCAGCGACTGCGCCACTATTATTGAACTGAACCTCTGTGTCGTTACCAGCTGGTACCATTGGCACATCAGTTATTAGACTGCCATCTCCTTCAAATTCCCCTGTAAACTTATTTGCTGTTACATCACCACTAAAGGTTGCACCAACACCTCCCATCGCCCCAGTAAAGGTACTGGTTCCGGTAGTGAGAGAAGAGGAGGTAACTTGACCGCCTACCGCAATGGCACCACCAAAACTTGCCGTCCCATCAGCTCCAATTGTAGTTAATTGTCCGGTGAGGGTGTCGGTATCAATATTACCACCAATACGAATAGTGCCGTCTCCGGTTAACACATATGAATTTTCCCTATTACCAGTAATATTATTAAGTACCTTATTTGAGAACTTAACAGAACTCGAAGCAATAGGTGCAACTATTGTGTTAGACTCAGTAGTAAAGTAACCACCTATAGCTACATTGCCACTTGTTGTAATTTCTACCTGAGGGGGGACATCTGCAGAAGGACGAACACTGATATCATTAAAAACATTACCACCGCTCCAGGAATCAGTAGTAGCAACAACACCTGTCAGTGCAGAACCATCCCCGTGGAAAGTTGTAGCAGTAATGGAACCAGTTAAAGATAATGCACTAATTCCTGGATTATAAGAAAGGTCGGTGTTAATCCTAATGGCATCTGAAGAAGCATTATCTACAAATGTAGGATATAAAGAACCAATCGTTGTATCAGGATTTACCTCAACATTAGCTGCAGTAGTTGATGTAGAAGAATGAGATGCAGTTGTTGCGATATCTGCCGCTAAAGCGTTAGTTGCATTATCTGCAGTTCCTTCTAAACTACCAACGAAATTAGGAGCATAAAGAGCACCTGTTAGTGTCCCCCCAGTTACAGGAAGGTAAAGACTATTATCTTGAACGCCACCAGCAACCCAAGCTGACAAAGTAGAGCTATAATAAACCATCTGGTTGGCAATAATAGTTTGCCCTTGAAGTCCAACCCAGGATGACCCTGCGTCACCAGTAATGATGTTAATACAAAAGTCACCACCCTCTAGAGGTGGGACTGAACTTGAGTCTGGCGCTTGAGAAACCGCAACGGCAACATCACTTCTAAACCTAAGTGGCTTTGCTGCATCGATTCCTGTCAGGTTAGAACCATCACCATAGAAAGTGGTAATACCGTCTTCACCAATGGTTACTCCGGTTATTGTTCCGTTGCAATCAACTGCGTCTGTTTGGAAAGTAGATACATTTGTAATGTTTGTTGCATCTAAATTCTGGACATCTAAAGTATCAACATTAACTATATTATTAACTGAAATACTATTACTAACAACCAAGTTAACAACACTGAGACTAGAAACACCACTAATAATAGGAATGATTAAAGTTCCGCTAGCAGTGATACTACCATCAATAACAAAATTACCATAAAGTGAAGTATCTCCCGTTATTGACTGGACGCCTACAGTTCTAAAAACGGTATCATCTACAGAAACGGTACCAATTTCATCAATTCCAGCAACAGGAACTGTCTTTATGCCATCACCTGGTGCTACAAGAGTTACTGTACCCTTAGTAGCAGTTCCAGGTATATTGCCAGCTGCCCACTCAACTCCATTGAAAAGTAAAACATTACCTTCAGACGCCCCATTGACTCCACTATTGACATTCTTCAAATCACCCAATCTTGTCATTGCCGCCGTTTCGTCAACCCAGTTCCAAAGAGTAACCTGCTTAGTTGTCCAGGTATCAGAACCATCATTGCTAAGTTTGTTAATTACAATAGCATCATTACTATCAACCTGGGTTGCAGTAGCAAGCGCACTAATTTGAATTACAGTAGCCAAGAGTCTCCCTCGCTTTATTCTGAGTTATTTAGGATAAGTTTTAAGATGATTTGTATCCTATTTCTCCTTCCAACATGGTATCCTTAGGAACATCCACCCCATCCGTACCAAGTAGGGCAAGTTGCTTCTTATATGCTTCGCTATCAATCTGAATAAGGAACACCGAAGTATCCTCAATAGCTTCAGCATCCAATGTTATAGTTGGAGACTCAACAGACTCATTAATAATAACATTACCAAAGAGTGCAAATCCAACTGGATGAATCATATCCTTTACATAAGTCTCATAATCACTCTTCTGCATTGGTGAGGATATAACATAAGAGAACCACTGATAATACCGTGAGTCTTGTATAACAGCGTAAGCTCTGTTGAGCATAGACTCTTCTGTCACAAAGATTCCCGTAGTGCCAGAAACACCCCTTACTCTAGGAAGTATGTCTGCTTGTCCACTTACTAATACCTCAGCAACGCTTTCACTAGATACACCAATGAGATCTTCGCCTGGTAATAAATCACCACCATACTCTGTTCCTGGTTTTGCCGGTAATTCTAAAATTTCACCATTATCAAAGGAAAGAGTAACAATATCTCTTATTTCATCATACCAAAGAACTCTTGCAGTGAAATACTTTCGAGTGGCAACTCCCTGATAAACCTCTTCTCCTCTAACAAACCTACTACCTTGCTTCATCTGAACAATGGCTTTGCACTCTACTAACAACTCTGGTTTGAGTGTTAAATCTGCAGAAATGTTTCTACCTGGATCGAGCACTGATACAGAATCAATCTTACCGATGTTCTTTGTAGTTGCAATATACTTTCCACCAATATCTATAACTTCCATCGTAGGAAGTGTATAACCAGTTCCTGGTGTAAGCATAGTTACTTCTGTGATACAACCAGTATTCGGATTAGTTGTCACTGCTGCAGTTGCGCCATAACCATTACCACCTTGATCTATAAACCTTGCATGCGGATTCTGATATCTTCTTCCGGCGTAAGTAATTCTTACGCTTTCAATCTGAGTGCCTGACATCTCAATTTCAAACTCAGCTGCGTCTCCTGCCCTCTTTTCAAGACCCATAATAGTTGGCATTGACTCATATGCCATTCCACCAGAAGATACTCTACACTCGCAAGCATATCCCATCACTGACCTCTTATTCAAGCAATAGCTAATACCAATCTCTTCCTCATAAAGAGTACTTGTCCAGAACTGCATCATATTCTCGGTTAGCGCAGTTCCCCACACAATACGAAGCTGATATATCCCCGCAATTGTTTCATCTACATCGTTTGCAATGTAACCTCTACCTGGATTGATAATCTGAACTGGTTCAATAACATTACCTCCGGTACCATCCTTAAGAATAGGACTAACTTTACAGAATCCAACTCCTCCCTGTCCACTACCACCAATAAAGTAGCAATAGAAGTTTTGCTTGAATCCAGAACCTAATCTTCTAGTCTCTGGTTTTCCTGGCTGATCTTCGTAGAAAGTAACACCAATAATCTGCCCCTCGGTTGCTCCTGTGCCTACAACTGCCATGGCATCTGGTGTTATTACTTGTCCTACTTTGTTAAGTTCCCACTTGGTGTTGAGTCCGTCATAATCGGAACCATGAATCTTAATTGTATCCCCTTTAACTAACTTAACAGGTTGTGCACAAGTAATAGTATAAGATGCCCTAGTGTTATTAATAGAAGGTGCCCCATCAGGGATATAACTAGATCCCTCTCTTCTTATGACTTTCGCCATACCTCTAGCACTCTTTCTCTTAATAACAGCGGTATCAATAGAACCGTCAAGCCCAGGTGCTGCTACTTCAAACAGAATCTCTTCCCCTTCTTTAAATCCCCTTAGGTCCTTAAACCAAAGCCTAGTGGTTGTTGGGAGTTCAGGAATAACAAAGACAGAAGCATCAGATAATCCACCATCACCCGCTATCAACCTGTCCTCAGAATACTCACTACTTGTCATACCAATCGGATTAGTAACAACCCATTGAGCATCAGTGGTAACTCCAGTAGATGCATAATAAATGTACATCCTACCAGTAATTGGTGACCACCATAACATACCTTGTGTTAGTGGGTCCCCGTCAGGAGTCATTGTAGGGGCATCTGCACTAAGGATAGTAGTAATGGAAGGTGAGTAGATTGAGTCGCTAGTGACATTATTAAGGTCATCCGCTTCCGCTGCACTTAGTTGTGAAGCGCTAGGGACGATTGATGAAGTGTCAGAAGCGCCATCCATAGGAACTATACCAGAAGGATCGGTACATACCCATTCAGACTCAATTAGTTCACCTGCACGACCAAGAGTAAACACTGAGTTAGTATTCCAAATATACAACAGGCCAGTAGCTGGAGACCACCAAAGGTCTCCAAGTTGATTAAGTTTACCAAGGGGTCTGGTCGAAGGTGCAGTATTAGCAATCGTAACACTTCTTCCATTAACCATCTGCTGAATAACTTCCAACGGAACTTCACCTTCCCCTGGATCGAAACCAATACCAACATCACTAGATCCAGTCAATGGTCTAGTACCAAGTGGTTGCGCACAAACCCAAGTGGGTTTATTAGTAATTTGTTCACCATCAATATAAACATTGATGTAGTATACATATAACCTTCCATTATTGATGGACCACCACAAGTCTCCTTGTTCCGCTGTAGTGGGTTCCCCATAAGAAACAAAGAGGTTACTTCCCATCCTTGGAGTTTTGGAAATTACTTCTGTAACATTTCCTTCCAACTCAAGGAAGTAGAAGCTGTTCTCAGAAAGAAGGATGGTGTCAAGAGAATCCAGTTTATACAATCCTTCACTGCCATGCTCAGCCTCTTCATAACCACTATCTCCTGTATTATCCCACAGGGTTGTATAACTGTTAATCTTCCACTCTGTACCGTCCCAATAAACTGCTTGATCTTGTGATACAAAGTCACCAGAAATACCAGTCCAGGTACTAGTGGCATATGCATCCTTAATATTAATATAGAACATTCCTGCCTGAAGACCACCAGGGGGATCTGGAGCAGTTTTCCTAACATTAGTTGGTCCCATATAAGTAACAAGATTCTCATCTCTTACTATACAAACCTCACCAGCATTATCATGGAAAATATCACCAGGTTGGATAAGTCTGGCGGTGATAACATTAACAATAAGAAGTTTGGTATACCAGTCAAAGGATTCAACAATTGCTCTACTTCCTGAGGTAGTTTGAATCTCTGTGTCAGGAACAAACTCAAATGGGTAGTTTACTAATCTATATTCCCAAGCCTTAAGAGTTTGATTCCAAACCTTCTTAATTTGGATATAATCCAAATCTATCACTTGCCTATGGGATATAAGCTGAGTAACAATTAAAGAGCCTCTGGCATCAGTAACATTCTCACCCTGAATCCAATTTACCCTTCCCTGTGCTCCCGCGCCCATACTACCAGTATTATCAAATACTACTATGTCATTAACCATAGTAGTCTTGGGCAATCCTTGCACAACTTCAATTCCAGATATCTCACCAGCTGTAATAGTATCTACTTTAACTTGTAGATGATCCTTCGTTGATTCCAAATAAGGATTCCTATATCTACTAATCTGTTTAAAGTTGAACTTAATCATCTTATCTTCGCTTTCTATAACCACTGGTTTGTAAGAACTCTTCAGTGACATAGGTGCAACATTATTAAGATTATCCTCAGTGAAGTCATCGTCTTTAAGAAGGATATTCTGACTTATTGGTTTGTTCTGGAAGTTAGGACCTATAATATATGGGAAAGCAGGAGCATTACCTCTATTGGTTATGAAATAACAATACCTACCATCTGGATATAACTCCACAGGATACTCTGGGGTATTGCAAACCATCCCATTATTCTCATCCAAAGCAACAGAACCATAAATGTCCAAGAATGTCTCAATCTGATCGCCCGGATCAATTACGCCTGAGAACGCATCCTTGCTATAAGGATCCGTATAGATGATGTCACCTTCTTGTGGTTTAGGATAAACAATTACATCGTTGCCATTCTCATCTTTTATAGTATAACTACTTTCGACTTGATTGTTAGCCGATATAACCGGGTAGTTGTTAACTGCAAACGGATCAAATTGATAATCTTCAACGAATGTTCCCATCGGGTAAGTTGTCGTCGATGGTGGGTTGGAACCCAATCCTACTCGATTTACTCTCTTAACATATCCACTTCTAACACTTGTAATACCATGGAAATCATTCCTTTTATTAGTATAGCAGTATGGACCATAAATGGGATTTCCGTCATAAGCCCACCCAATGATAGGGGAGTGCTTAGTCCCGTCATCACCCAATCTTTCTCTTAATTTGATTGGATCCACCATATAACCAAACTGACTCATAGTCCCAGTTCCGTCATTAAACAAATATCCGTTTCCGCTATCGAACCTCTGACTAACATTTGTATTAACAGAATAAACCCTATCCCTGGTATAAGATTCAACTTTTGCGTTAACCCTACATCCCTTTCCAGGGGGGTTAATTTCCACATAAGTGGTATCCGAACTATAGTATCCATCGGAACCCATTACAGGTTCGTTAAAGGCATTCTTAACAACCTTATAATCTATTCCCCCATCGATGATTTCAACATCCATAATCTCACCATCAATGGTTGTGATAACTTCTAACAAGCCACCCCTACCTCTACCTGATGAGTCAACAACTATAAGTTCAGGGAAATCATAATACCACTTTCCTCTATTGGTGACATTAACAGTAGAAATCCTACCATACTTGTTAAATTTAAGTTCAATAACAGCATCTTCGCCAGAACTTATTCTAGATGTAACACCTGAGGTATATGAAGTAGTACTTGTAGTTGTAACACTTCTTATTTGTCCTCGCGCTCCAATATCAAACTCAGTAGGTGTAACCCTTTCCTCGTCAATAATTAAAGATGGATTTACATATTCTCTTCCTTTTGAATTAATTTCAACTCTATCAATTACACCCTGTTTAATTTTAAGTCTTCTATAATTGCTATAAGCAGGAACTCCATCTACAAAGATTCCAATTTGATCAAATCCCTTACTATCATAAGGATTTGGTTGGATCTGATCTTCTTGGGGAACAACATGAATTGCATTGTTTCCTGTGATATCAGGACCTACTGTATCGTTGGTACTGAAAGGACCAACCCGATAATAAGGTAAATTACTACACGCCGCGAAGGTATACTTATCAGTAAAGAATACACCATTAACACCTGCGGTAATATTACCAATTTCGCCAACATTGCTTTCTGCTAGCACATCATCATAATTTTCATCGAACGAAGCAAGTGCCTCATTTCTTGGATCAATTCTACCAGGGCCATTAACAAAAATGCTATCGGTTTCACTGTGGAGAAGTCCTGGGTCCTTAACTTTAACCTTATTGACTAGTCCGAGAGGCCACGAGCGACTTACATACTCAACATCCTCCCCATAACTATCTTTCTTTGTATATCTTGCTTCAATGTAAAACGGCCCTTGGACTTGAGTTCCAACGGGGTGATTTCTCATTATACTCTTCCAACCACGCTGACAACCAAAGAACTGGTTCAGAGACTTGGAAGTATATTTAATTCCTTCAGTTCCAACAAAAATAACACCAGACTCTGGAAACCCAAGTGTTGACTCAACTGTAAGAGTTGTATAATCAGCAGGAACTGTAGATACCGATGTTTGTATCACTCCCTCTTCATTATCCAGTTTAATTGCAACCGCAGCTCTTGTTAAGGTGGTGTTAGGATTGGCAATTAGGTTACCAGCAACGAAATCCTCATCCACATAAATTTCATATTGATCTTCCTGGTTATAAGGATAAACAGAAACAGAATTACAAAATGTCTTAGCGTAAATCGTCCTGTGGTCTGGATAAGACTTTAGGTTTAGTTCAACACCAACCGTTTCAATTGGAGTTGCCCAATTTTCATTATCATCGCACAAAACTTCAGGAATAGGAACTGTTCTAAGAATCTGAGTTTCAACAAATCCCGAATCAGAAGGAATAATCATCCTGTCACCAGGATAAGTCACCTCAACATCATTCTGAAGGAAAAGCATCTTAAAGAGTGCCTTGATGCCGAGCTTAGAACCTTTGGACTGATAGAAATCTTTTAGATTCTGTAAAAGTGATGATTTATTAATTGATTCTTTAATCAAATCAATGTTCATATCATCAGTAAAGGACTCACCGATGTTTTCTGCAATTGCGGCAAGAAAAAGCACAGATAGGTTATGAACAACCGCACCTGCAATATGGATATCCTCTACGGTTTCTGCTTTATAGTAATCTTGCTTTATACTTTCAATGAAAGGTGGTAATGCTGTTGTTCCTGATACTCCTCTCTCTAAGTCAGTAAACTTATTTCCTTCTTTCTTCCTATAATAGATAATTTCATCATTAATAAGAACAACACCATTCTCTTCTGGGAAACCAGATCCATCTTCCAATAAGAAGAAGGTTCCAGTCTCATCAGTAGTAATAATCTCATCTCTACTATCTACAATATCAACAAATGCGTCAGTTTCAATATTATCATTAGCACTCTTAGTCTGAACTATATCTAACCTGGCAGCAAGGATACCAGACATAACAAGACCATTCTGATAAGTATCAAAGTCTCTAAATGTTTGAAGATTCTGTAAAAGACTCTGCCCAAAGCCTAAACGCTCTTGTGCCTCTGCTGACTTCTCCATGAAATGGATAAAGGCAGCATAGTTTGTAGCGATGTAATCAGGAACAGTACTTTCTACCTGAGAAGAGGGATAAACAAGCTTGCTAGCTTGTTCGGTGTATCCTTTAGTATGACTCATGATCCCGCAACTTCCTTATCAACAATAGCTTCAATAATTGAGTCCGCTACATCGAAATCCATAAAGACTGAGTTGGCAACTTTAATGTCGTTGTCTCGTGGGATTGCTATAATCTTTATAATCCCACCAGGTTCTACCGTATCAACAAAGGTAATTGATTGTCCTGAAATATAACCCAACATAATCTCTCCCTTATCATAATCAACATAACCAAACAAGTCATTTTCAATAATGTCATTGCCTGTTGTTGCATCAATGTAATAAGCGTAGATTCCACCCTTAGTATCATCCTTAAAGTAAAATAGCTTATCACTAACAACGCCATCAACCCTAAGATAGAACCCAGTTGACTGAACAACTGATTCTGTACTGGTTATCTTCAAAGGATTATCAAAACAAATCTCATAAGCAGCTGAAGAGTTCAAACGAGCAAGAAGATTCTTTCTCATCTCCAAGTTTGTTACGTTTCTAGTGATAGAAAGATCGGCGCCATCAATAGCACCAACAATCTTGGAGTATCTAACCGCTCCTCCAAACTTAGAAATGGATCCAGCAGTTACATAACTGTCTAGAACACTCTTAACCTCTGATTGAATACCAGAGGAGTCCTTACTAGTCTTCTTATCGTTATAATAAACTGCGGATCGCGCCCTTACCCAAAGAATAACAGGATCCTTGAAAACAATGTCCAAAGAAGCAACTCGATAAGAGTCTAGAGACTTCTTCAAGTCGTTCTTAGTGATAGAAGATAACGCTTCTGTGTTTGTCGGCTTAACAACAATATAAACTCTACCATATTCCGGCTCAGCAAGAGTGTCACCGCCGTAGACATAAATGTCCTGCACCGCTGGATAGAGGTTCCTAATAATAGCGTCGTAATCGGACGCTACGACCGCCCTGTTCTGCGATCCATAGAACTTAGGTGCCCTAAACTTGATAGAGGGGATACTCTCCTCCTGGGCGCCTCCCTCGGACCTTCCACCAGAAATAACAGTAGGAACTACTGATACAATATTGCCATAAGAGTCGTATGCTTTACCAATGAAGATGTAGTTCTCTGCTCCCTGGACTCCATTTCCCTGATCTCCATTCGTAACCACATAGTTGACAAAGATCTTCGCTCCATCCTGAAGCTTTCTTCCAAAATAACCATCTCCAAAGGTAAGTTGATGGAATCCATCGTCAACTTCTTCAACCCAGTAAACTCTACTCTCGTCAGTGAGTTCTACAAGGTTATTTGCTTGCTTATAAAAGGCGTTTACGTCTGTTGCTGGGTTCTCCTGCACTTCTACTCTAATAGTAGTGGTATCAATATTATCATTCATCAGAATAAACTTCTGATTGAAGTCTGTATTATCAACTACAAAGTTTGCGGGTAGATAAGTGCCTTCATAAACAGCTAGATTAACAAACTGACACACTCCAAGAGAAGTAACAGGTGCTATTTGAGTATCAATAACATTAAACACCATATTACCAGCTCCACCCTGAGTGGTAAACATCATACCTGGTGGAAGTTCCAAAGATTGTGGATATCCCTGAGGAAAGTCTGTACCATTCAACTGGAATTCAAAGTCAATCTTAGAATATGCACATCTTGCAGACGACGGAAGATAACCAATCATCCTAGCGTTGGAAACTACGTTGTCTCTCAACGATGCCGATGATAAGAAACTTTCATTAGCCACCATGTTGGCAGTATAAGCATTTAACTGCGCTTGGTAGGAAAGCAGGTTTAATATTACTTGCAGGTTGGATCCACTGAAGTCATAGTCAGTGAATTGTTTAGTTGATTTAAGATAATTAATAAGATTCTGCTTTATCTGCTCAAAATCAACTTCAGTTAGATTGATTGCGCCAGCCAAGTCCCTGTCCTGCTATTTGAAGTTATTTATCGTCTATCGTGTAGGGGTTAGGATTTGATCTACAAAGAAAACTTTATCGGTCCCGACAATTTGATAGGTAATTCTTACAAAGAACTGGTTTTCATGTGGCTGGGCTTCTACATATACAGCTTCATTCTCATTTCTTACAACTCCTGCATAATTTAACCCAGTAGTTAATTTATTAGGTGCCACCAATTGGACTCTAGGCTCACAGAAGTCAATTGCTCTCTCGATTTCGTTCTTTAGAACGCCTGCTGTTGCCTCATCTACGAAATCAAAGAGGTAATTTATAACCTGAGAACCAAAGTCTCTGTTAAATACCGTCTCTAGAGGGTATGTTTGAATAATGTTTCGGATTGCATTGTTAATTGCAACCTCATCCCTGATTGAAATTATGTCATTTGTCAATGGATTGAGATCATCCTTGCCCCAATTCAAAGAAATGTCTTTATAAACCTTGTTTTTACGAGAAAGCTTGATACCAGCTGGGCCGCTGGTACCAATAAATGAACTTGTCATGATAGAGACTGGGATTCTTCTCTATTTAGGCTCACTCATCCCGATTCTCAGGCGGAATAAGGTGCCTATTTCTATCATAAGCGGCAGCCATGCGCCACCTCATCTCGTTTTCACTGTTATTGATCTCCTTTGCAGCCTGATCTAGGTACCTATCGGCGGCTCTATCAGTAATAAGAACCTTTGTGCCATGTTCTGCAAACATAGTTTCCTCAAGAAACTCTGGATACTGCTCTTTGTAAGTCATCCTTGACCTCTTGGTGCTTTACGGCGGGGGCGACGACCCCCCTGAGAAAATTTAGTGTTCTTTGAGGCGCCCTGATAGGTCCTTTTGTTGGTGGGGACGACACTCATCTCCCCTGATTTGCTGTAAATAACTGCCATAATTAAGAATTGTGTGTTTTAGCTTGTTCCTCTTCAAGCTTTGCGAGCCTGATTAGGATATCATCGAGCACTTTTGCTACATGTTCGTGCTTTTCTCCGTCTGGACGACGGTACATTAACTCATAGTTCGAGGGGGACATTGAAATATTCAGATGGTCGTGGGCATGCTCCCTCCCAAATGGTAGGAATCATGATATCGCGAGCAGCTTGAGGGCCAAGCCTCTGCCACATGGCGTAAAA
>Ga0080013_1000978_pt1 | contig 38913 bp, 49 predicted proteins | sample ETNvirenome_6_85_FD_69236 | JGI IMG/M metagenome (GOLD analysis project Ga0080013, IMG submission 69236) | Marine viral communities from the Pacific Ocean - ETNP_6_85 (SPADES assembly) (version 2) | ecosystem: Environmental > Aquatic > Marine > Oceanic | place: Pacific Ocean | collected 2013-06-19 | reverse complement strand
CCAGTTGAAGACGTTGAGGCTATTGCACCAGTTGTATCTGAGCCTGAAGTGGCTGCAATTCCTGATCCTCCTGTCACGGAAGTTCCTCCCCAGCCTTCTCTTGATCCTAATTCTATCGAAGAGCCCCAGCCGGTTGTCGATCATCCTGTGGCACAACTTAACAAGGCTATACCTGCCTATGTGGCACTAGGTAAGGCTGTGATGGAACTTGATAAATTATTGCAATTTGCACGAAGGAGAGGGAATTATCCGGGTAATCTACCACCGCGCTTGCCGCAGGATTTTTCCAGGTATCTCCAGGGTTTGCGACAGTTTGGCAACGCCCCTGGGCATCACCCGCGAGTAGCTAAGCTGCTAAATGATATTATGAGAGATACTACAATTATTCATCGCGGAATGAGATCACCGCGAATTGATAAACATGTGCGTATGATACAAAGAACTATTAGTGATCTGACAAGTTAAAAATGAGGACGACACGTCGTACTCATGAAAAGTAAAAGTCGCGCCCCGAAGAATTTCGGGGTTTTTTGTTTCTAAAAAATTTTCGAAAAAATTTCGCCGGAAAAACCCGAAATAAAATGATAGTTATACACATAAGAGGTGGAAGATAAAATGAGCAAATTTACTCGAGATGATCTTAAGAACTGGTTCCGGGATACACATCGTGATGCTCAGCCGGAACAAGCCGAATCTAAGGATGGGTTGTTAACTGAGTCTTACGGCGACATGAATGATCCTATGTCACATAAAGAATACACTAGTAGCGGGACATTTTCATCTGCAGGTTCAGAAGAAAGACATGCTGCACGAAGAAGAGAGGAGCGTGGGTCGCCCGATGCGACTGGTCGCGATTTATATGCATTGATAGAAATTCCTTACGAAGGTAGCATTGTGCTCAGTGCTGACACATTAGAAGAACTAAGAAGCGACATTGATAATTATACTTCTAGCGGTCATGCATCTTTGGCAGCGATATTCTACGCAGATATCATTGAAGGAGAATTATAATGAGATTAACAAGAAGACGACTTAGAAAAATGATAATGGAGACCATTAAACCTGACTGGGCAAACATGACACGTGACGCAGCTATTGGTTCAATGCAAAGTGATGAAGATGAATTCAGAGCTATTGTAGAGAAAATGATGGGCCCATATTTACCAGCTCCTGCTATGCGTAACATTATTGATCAGGTTGATTCAAAAAGATGGTCTTCGGGACCAAGCCTAAGTGAAACACGTGAAATACACATACAGGGAATTAAAGATAAGGTTTCTAACTTAGAATTAGAATTGGACCGACAACAATCTGCATGGGATCGTATCTCTGATGACGCTGATTATATGGATCAACAATTTCCTGGAGAAGGTCAGGCAGTTATGTCAATGTCAGGTGACCCTATTCTTCCGCAGATATCTGGTATAAGAGATAAACTTGATATGTTATACAAACAGCTTGAACAATTAGAAAGTGCAGCCGGCGGCCCGGTTGGTCCGCTTTATAAAGACCTGGAATACTAAAAAAGCATAGTTTGTTTCAATTAAGTAACATGCTAATCTATTTTTGTATATTCTACTTATTATGATTATAATTATTATTCATATTAAAAAGGAGAAGTAATATGAGAATCAAATTGGTGCTATTGGCGCTTATTGCCGGTTTTTTCGGATCATTTGTAATTACCGGTTGTGGAGATAAAGATGCCGATTCTGGTGAAGTAATTGAAGTTGAAGAAGAGGCTGAAGAAGAAACTGAAGAAGAAACTGAAGAAGAGGGAGAGGAATAATGAAGGAATTGCTTACAAATAGAACTTATCAGATTATTGCAGGAGCAGCGCTTCTAGTGTTGCTTGTTTTGCTTTATGTATCGGGCTCAGAAAGTGAAGATGCTGTTTCATCTACACAAGCTACTAGCGAAAATTCTAAAAGCAGTAAAGTTGAAACTGAAAGTGCTGTTAATGACAGTACTGGCAAGAATGATCAAAATCTAAAAGTAGATAATCAAGATGTAGAAACAACTAAATAATTTAGTATATTTCTTAATAACTTAAAAGCGTCGTTTACCGGCGCTTTTTTGTTTTTCAACAGAAATAAAACTATGCTACATATAGTTATAAAAAGGAGAAATCATATAAAAAGTTAAGTCTGAAATTTTAATATTTCCTTATAAACATACACATGAAGATAAAAAGATCAAAATTTCTGCAGCTCATTAGAGAGTATATTTCACATCAAGACCTTGAAGATGTATCTCAAACAGCGCACTTAGTTCACATGGGACAAAAGAGGCGAGATGATACTCCTTACATTACACATCCAATTGCTGTTCATGAAATAACTAAACAATATTATCCTGATGATCCTGCTGCACAATTACTTGCACTTCTTCATGACACAATCGAAGATACAGAAAAAGTAGGAAATCTTTCAAAGTCAGAGGCATATAATATGATACAGGCATCAATACATGATCCCGAAGCTTTGGCAATGATTAATCATTCTTTAGCACTTCTAACGCATGACAAGACAGTTCCTTACGAAGTGTATCTACAATCAGCGCTATATGATGAATTAGCAGGAAAAGTAAAGATCTCAGATCTAATTCACAATCTTTCACACAATCCAAGTCATAGACAAATTATCAAGTACAAAACAGCGATAAGTAATGTTATTATACCTCGACATATAAGTCGTTTTCAATTAGGGCGATTACAATCTATCCTTTCTAGAAAATAATGTGACTTGATGTATACGTAAGTATATGGTTGCTTTTTTGTTTATTTTTATAGCCTGTGTTGCAGGCGACTATGATATGAAAAGTATTAGAGATGAAAACTTATCTAATATGCTTATCCCTGATTGTGTCAATACAGTATATTTTGATGGACATGATAGGATTAACTACTGGCTGGGAGGTGTCGACCCAGAAGATATCTTAGAACAATTTGTAGATAAAAATACAATAGAGGCAATTCACACAGGAGATCACTCATTGCACGGATTTACATACGGTGGTCAATCAGGAGAGGGAATTATTATTAGATATCATAACGTTCCTCGTGAATCGATATCTTTGGGTAATATTTTTGGCTATTCAGGCGATTCAGATGTTATGATTAGTAGCTGGACAACATATTACGGAGATTACCAGTCTTTGGCAACTGTATACATACTCTTTCCAATCGAATCTGGATTAGCTTATTATAATAGACGACAGATCCTAGATTATGATCAATGGTTTGAGCCTGGTTTACTATCATGGAAAGCTGATCAATACTTTTATGGATTACCCACGGATCTCGGTGAACAGCTTAGATCATGTCTTTATAAATATGATAATTACTTATACGGCCCCGTTGGTTCGCAAATTGGTGAACTACCTTAAACTATTTTTATAATAGAAATTTAAATATTCAAAGGATAATTAAGCTAGAGGAAAATTATATGCTTATTAGCGATAGACAGCTAAGAAATATCATAAGACAGTCATTTTTAAAAGAAGGAATGTTTGATACAATAAAGGGCTGGTTTGGTGACAGTCAAGAAACTATTGAACAACAGACAGGTTATGTTCTTACATCGGAAGACATGTCAAAAGCTAAAGATCCTCATAATTTAGTAAAATTTATCGGATGGTTATCAAAACAATCAGGTGTTGCAGGAGCAAAGATAAGCAAAGAAAGAATTGAAATGTTATCGACAATGATCATTAATCGTTCAGACTTAAACAACGTTGTGCGTGGATGGGTTCTTGATGGGTACCCTTCGTCATTTAGATCAGCTTCAAATTATGTAAAATATGCGCTTCCATTTATTTCAGATTTTATAGAAAATAGAGTAGGTACGTCAGGTAGTGAATGGAGGGCTGCGTTTTACAGCAAGGCACACAAGTTACCCAAGGCTATGGGAGTAACCACTGAACAGAAGAGAGAAGCACTTAATTTATATTTAAATAATTTAGAAAGAATTTGGAAAAAAAGAAGAAATTACATTCAAGACTTAGTAATGTATTTCTGGCCTGATAAATCTATCGATCGAAATGTATACGGTATGCTTAATGTAACAGTTAGCCCAGGAAGATTTTTAGAATTACTAAGACCTGGCGAACTTAAGTTTTTAGAAGATCGCAATAAGCGCGTAATTTTAAATTGGTTTAGCTCAAATCTTGGAACAGGAATTGAATGGGATCGCGCTAATGAAATGATACACGGTAGATATTAAAATATTATAAAAGAGGAAATTTAAATGAAAAATATTAATAGAAAGAAAATACGAAAATTAATTCTTCAAGAGATGGCAAGTTTGCACGATGGGCCGAGGACTCCCAAAACAAGAAATCCATTTGCAACATCTGCAGCAGATCCGTCACCTTTTGAGTATAAACTAGCAGATGTTATTTCTCGTGCATGGGAAGAACATACGTTAGCGCAACCAAACCAACCATCTGATCCTTCTACATGGTATATGGAAGTAGATAGAGCAGCAGCGCATCTTGAAGAAGCAATCATGGATACCGGGTTACTAAACGATCTATTTAAGCTCATCGGTGATTTAGAAGATGAACTTCATGAGGGTGAGTTTCACCCCGATGATGGAATAAGAAGTCAAATTCCAAGATAAATATGTAAATTTTATCTTAACTTTGTATAATATAATTGCTTTTAGACATAAAGGAGGTCGAGTGGCAAATAAATACAAAGTAACAAAATTTGATTCTTTTGATTTTGAAACCGATGAAGGTAATTATACTATAAATACAGAAGTCGACTCATTTGGAAAGATTACAATTAGGTTTGGAAATGAATTGACTTTTACTTTTGATTATTCAAATGCAGAAAAACTACAAACTGTTTTAGAGCATGCAAAGAATACAATTGAAAATGCAGCAATAGATCAAGCTGGTGAGTCATTTGGAAAGCAACAAAAATTAGAGTTTATGGATGATCCCACTAAGTGGTGATATCTTTTGCTCCGGTAGCTCAGCTGGATAGAGCATCGGCCTTCTAAGCCGAGGGTCATAGGTTCGAATCCTATCCGGAGTACCATCTTAAATAATCAAAAGGAGAAAGTAATGAAAAGATTATTTTACACATCAGTATTATCTTTACTGATGTTTGGCTGTGGAAAAAAACAAGTTGAACCAACTAAAGTAAATGGTACAACTATTCCTGATTGGGTCGTAAATCCAAAACCCGGTTGTGCCGCAGGTGTATATAAAATAAAGGGTAATATTAGCATGGCAATGGATATGTCTAGACATCATGCAACGCAGCAATTAGGAAGTCAATTACAGGTAGTTACTAAGTCGCTAATTAAAAAATATATTGAAGAAGGTGAGCATGATTCTAAAACTTTTAATGAAGAATTAGCATTGAATATATCAAAATCAGTAACAAATGTTACAATAAACGGTGCAATTCCTGTAAAGCAAGATGCAAGTGGCGGACATTTTTATTCACTTGTGTGTCTAGATCCTGAAGTTTTTGCTAATTCATTTACTGAAATGAACCAGCTTGATGAGAAAGTTAGAAATGTTTTAAGGCAAAGAGCAAAAGAAGCATTTAAAGATTTAAACAACGAAACTAGTCGATAAAACAAAGGACCCTTAGCTCAGTTGGTTAGAGCATCCGACTCATAATCGGCAGGTCCAAGGTTCAAGTCCTTGAGGGTCCACCATTTAACCAAACAGGAGATAACATGATTTTTGAAAATGCTTGTAATTCATATAAAGAATCATTACAAATCAATGGATTTTCTAAATGCTTATTGAAAAATTATAAGACAATGCTCATAGAACAAAAAATTGAGTTTCATCCAGGATTTTTAATGTTTTTCAATAAGTATGGTAATAAACATATGTCAAAAAAAGATTTGGCAAATGATTTAGAAAAGTATTTAAACGTTTCTATTATTAAGGCACAATCACTAGGTGCAAAACGCGGAAAATATTTTGAAATTTTTGCAGAAGAATTATCAAAAAATATTATTGGCAATAAAGGAAAAATTTTAACACAATCTTTTCCTGAATTTATGAAATTTGAAAATATTAAGTCTGAAATAGATTTTGAAATACCTGATATTATTATTGAGTCTGAAAATTTTAATGCTGTTATTGCAATTCAATGTGATCTTTGGAACGGAGGACATCAAAGCAATAGAGGTGAAAAATATCATAGCACTGGACCTGATTCTTTATATGAAATTTGTAAAAAAAATGGATATAATTTTTATACACTTGTCTCTGCTGACCCTAAAGAATCGGGTAAATCACTAAAATCAAGAGGAAGAAAAATTATTGAAAAAGGTAGAAAAAATGGCATATTGCTATGGCCTTCTGATTTAATTGAAATATTAAGGAATAGTTTTCATGAAAAAATCTGAAGTGTCACACGATCAATTTTTTACAAATAAATCTACTGCATTGTATTGTCTAGAATTGGTTTCAAAACATGTCAACAAAGTTGATTTATTTATAGAACCTTCTGCAGGAACAGGAAATTTTTATAAAAATCTACCTGTAAATAAAAGATTAGGTATTGACATTGTTAAGCAGTCTCCTGACATTATTGAATCTGATTTTTTAATTTGGGACTTACCAGCTGAATACTTAAATAAAGATATCTGCTTTGTTGGTAACCCACCTTTTGGAAAAAATAGTAATCTTGCTGTTAAGTTTTTTAATCATGCAGCTAAAATTGGTAATTGTGTATGCTTTATCTTACCAAGAACATTTAGAAAAGATATGATAATTAATAGACTAGATCGTTATTATCATTTAAAACACCAAGAGCTTTTGCCTGAAGCTATTTTTGAACTCAAGGATGGAACGGGTTATTCAGTTCCAACAGTTTTTCAAATTTGGACTAAAAAAAGTTTTAAACGCAAAATAATTAAAAGAAAAAGTATTCATAATGATTGGGAATGGGTTCATCAAGATAATGCAAATATGTCAATCCGTAGAGTTGGTGTTAATGCAGGTAAGATTTTTAACCACTCTAATGTCAATGTCAATAGTCATTATTTCATAAAGTCTAAAAATAAAAATGTGCTTTATGATAGATTTGATAAGATATTTGAAAAAATTTGGGATCCAAAAAAATGCAATATAAATTCAAGTAAGTATGATACAGCTGGTAATCCATCTTTGAATAAATCAGATATCGTAAGAGAGTATATCAAAAAATATGGTGTTTAAAATTAAAAAATACGTGGATATTATTTGTCCATGACAGGAGTAGTTCATGCTTAATTTCGAAAATATTTTCTTTACGATAATTGCTTCCATTCAGCTTTATATTGTTGGTCAGGTATTAGTTAATTCTCTGGTCTCACAACTGAAAGAAGGGAGTAGTCTGTATCTAAAGTGTAAAGAGTGTCCCCATAATAAAAAAATCAATAAAAAAAATGGTGTTTAAAATTAAAAATAAAGTAAGCCTTGGTGGTGGAATAGGTAGACACAACGGACTTAAAATCCGTTGGCCAAACGGTCGTGAGGGTTCAAGTCCCTCCCGAGGCACCATTTGCGGGAGTAGCTCAGTGGTAGAGCATCTGGTTGCCAATCAGAAGGTCGCGAGTTCGATCCTCGTTTCCCGCTCCATTTTTGCCTTCGTAGCTCAGATGGTAGAGCACCGGTTTTGTAAACCGGCGGTCAGGAGTTCAAATCTCCTCGAAGGCTCCATTTAAATTATAAAATTAATATTATTTTTTGTAAAGAATCGTAATTTAGATTATAATTTAATCAATTGGCAAAAGCCAATTCTATGCTTAAAAAGGAGAATATATAGCATGAACTATTCTAGAAGTAAATCAACAAAAAGATTTAAATTTAATGTCAGTAGAAATACAATTTCACATAAATCTGGAGCTAATACAGTTACAATTTCAGGAAGAGATTATGACCAAAGCTCAAAAGGTAGTGGTTATGCAACAGGTACAGGTACGTTTGCATCCGGGCAGAATCTAACAATGACTGTTAAAGAAGCAAAAGCATTCCAAAAGTTCTTGAATACTCATTTACAAGACTAGTTTTAATTAAACTATATAACTAAACCCGGTTCATCCGGGTTTTTTATTTTTCTTTTATTGATTTAATGTTATATCTAAATACTTGTCTTATGTCTGAAGTTTCAATCATTATCTCAAATATATCATAGTTGTCCCAATTGTTACCTTCATTAATTTTCATTGGGCGACCTATTTTTTTTAATATTGTTGCTGTATCACCATGACTTACTAAAGATTTCTTACCTTTAAAGTCATTAGATGAAGGATATGAATATAAATCTATATTTTCATATATTAATCCACATTTATTTTCATTTGGAATCATGCATAACGTTGCATATCCGTCTTCAGTAAATGATCGATTAAATATAACTAAGTTAACTAATGTCCCAGGCTCAAAATAAAAATCAGACATATTGTTATATATCTGATTTTAAAATAAAGCTTTTATTTTTTATTTAGTAAATACCACCGTATTCATGCATAAGGTGACCCCACTTATATGTATGACCTAATCCCAAACCATGTCCTAATTCATGCTTAACTAAGTTTAAGTTATTTGCTAGATCTTTGTCAAATAAGATATATGCTGATACCATTTTTTCTGTACCGTTAGCACAAAAAGGATAAGTAATTCCATGGTTTTCATAGACATCAATATCTGATGATCCGCCTATTAAGATGTAACCTCTTTCCCATTTATCACTACACTCATTATTCTTTTCTTTAACAATATTACCTACTTCAAAACCTTCAGCTTCCCAAAACTTAACTGCTTTTTCAACAGTTTCTTTTTTTGTATTTGAATCTTTGCATATCATAACATCAGGAGTTGAATATTTTGAAGCCCAAGTTCTTTTTACTTTATAGTTGGCGCCGTGAGCAACTGATGATGCTAAAATTAATCCTAATAAAAACATTTATTCTCCTTGTTGTTATATTTATATTATAACATAAACAGGATAAAGATGCACGAGTTTAACGATTATTCTATTGTAAATGTAATGATAAATAATAAGATTTACAATCTTTGGGTTGCTGATACACGAAAAAAACAGATAAAAGGTTTATCAGGTATAGATAAACTCCCAAAACAAAAAGGTATGCTATTTGTATATAAGCAGCCGTGTAATCATTCTTTTACCATGAGAAAAACAAAAATACCTCTTAAGATTATTTTTTTGAATAGTGAATATAATATTATAGACAGTTATTCATGCAAACCATTCCAGAAGCAGCCAGTTAAGTCAAAAAAACCTTTTACTTATGTTATAGAAATATAGATTAATTCTATATATTTATTCATATAACTTGAGATAAAATATGAAACTAACACGAAGTCAGTTAAGAAAATTAATCATTAATGAGATGTCAATTAACGAAGGATTTTTCTCTCGAATGGGAAGATCAGTTCAAAGCTTATATAGTACAGATGTAGTAGGAACAATGAATACTGTCGCAAATGATCTTGAAGTGCGAGCAAATAAAATGACAGATTTTGCAAGAAAAATTGCTAGAGCAAATATAGGTAAAAATGTTAGAGATCTTAAGCAACATGGTTCACCTTATGGTGATGGATCACATTTATATAAAAAAGCTGAAAGTGCAGTAACACCTGTGATTGTCTCAACAGGTAAATTGCCTGATGGCTATAACTATATTTCGCTTAGGATCGGAAGTACAACGAAAGGCAATGAGCATATATCTCCTATCCATCTAGAGCTAACAACACAAATTGAACAAACGCAAGTCGGCGGCGACATTAACATACGACTCCAGTTTGGTGGGCTCCATCTAGATCCTGGTGGGTGGCAAGAGATATTTGATCCTTCCTTTGCTCAAGATTTTGCAAGGTGGATAAAAGAAGCAGCTGTAAATAATTTACATACTAAGTTAAGTTCAGTGGGTATTCAAGATATGGAATATGGAAAATTTGTTATTCCTGGTCAAGAAGGTAGAGGTTCTGATGTTGAGTTAATACAGGCAACACTTGACGCTATTTACGAACCTGTAATGGAATTAATTCCAGGTATATACGAAGATCTGTTGATGGCACCTATAAAAGCACACAGCTACGCATCGTTTGAATCTCCCCGGTCAGTAGAACGCGGTGAAAGAGCAGGTCAAGATTTAGCAGAGTTGGCAATGAATAGAACAATAATCCCTATCTTGCAAAAGTACGGTGTGAGTGTATAAAAGGAAATAACATGAAAATTACAATAAGACAACTAAGAAGATTAATATTTGAACAAATAAAAGATACAGTTGATATCGATGTTGATACCCAACAAGAAGAAGTTCCGGCTCCTCCTGAACTGGATGCAGGCTGGGGCGACGTTGAAGATCAATGGAGCCCACATCACGACCCATCAATCATTGACAAGGAAGTTGAAAGAGAGAGAAATATACCTCCAGATATCTATGGAGATGCAGATGAGGGATATTATGACGAGGACGACTTTGTTGATGATCCTTTCAATCCGGATTCACCATATTCCTTGGGTATTAATGAAGGATTTTGGAGCCCATGGTCAAAAAAAGAGACACAAGATCAAAAAACACAAAAACTAAGAATTAAACATGGCGATAAGCTAGATAAACTTAAGAAAGGAATGAGTTGGGATGATATAGAAGAAAAAGATCCAATTGATAACATTGAAGCCTCTTTAGACGATATGAGAAAAGATTTAGGATATGATTCTTGGAATGATGAAGTTTCTATGCCTTTATCTAGAGATGAAAAAATAGAACAACTACGAAGAAAGCTACAAAACAAAAAAATTAAAAGATCGAAAATGTTTTAGAGAATTAACCACCATTATATAATAATTAATAGTGATAATAATATTTATGGAGAAATAAAAATGCACAAAATGTCTAAACCTATCGCAACTGCTTATAAAAGAAAAAAAATAAGTGAGGCAAGAAAAAGAAAGATTGTTAAAAAAATTATTAGGGAAGAATTGCTTATTGTTAATAAGTTTGGTCAAATTCACAATATGGTTGTTGAACAAGAAGAAAGAATGTTGCGAGAAGGCTATAGTCGTGCTGCGATTAATGAAGGTATCGGTGATTTTCTAGCCAAAATACCTGCTGGTTTTACAGGATATATAAAACAATATTTTGTTGAAATGATAATGAGAAAATTTGGTTTTGATCCCGAAAGTCTACTAGGATATGCATTTAAAAACATTATAGAACAAATGGAGTGGATGCACATTACAAAGTATTTTGGAAAAGGTGGTTGCAGACCCTTAACTGACGTAATTATGCAAGGTTTAACTGAAGCTGTTGCAGAAAAAGGTGTAGATGCATTAATAAAAATGTTATTTGGTCCAAATAGATCTGCAACAGGATTTCTTACAGGTACAGCTAGGGAAATGGCGATGGAGGCTTTACAAGATATGACAGAAGGTTTAAGGAAGCCAATTGAGGACTTTATTTGTACACTAGATCTTTCAGACATGACTAGTGGTTTAGCTAGCATGTTTGGTGGTGGTGACAAGGCTGGGAATCCTCTTGCTAAAAGTCCTTTTGCAAAAACAGGATCAAAAGCTTTACCGGGTACAACACCATCATCCGGTGGGGGATTTGACTTAGGTGCTTTAATGCAAGGAATGCTACCCGCAGGAAAGTAAGATTAAGCTTAAATAAACTAGGTTGAAAAATGATAAGTATTGAACTTGAAGGCATATTAAGAAAGCAAATTCGTAAAAAGATATTTGAAGCTCATTTTAACAAAAATTTAGAAAGAAAACAAATTATTCTTGAACAAGAAGAACCTGACTTAGTTTTTGACGAAGTAGCAACAAAAGAACTTAAAAAATCTACATTACAAGCTGCAAATAAATTTAAAAAAGGCTTTGATATGATATCAAAAAGTGAAGCATCTGCAATTGCAGAACAAATTTATACTGCAACAAAAGGTGGCTGGGATTTTGGTATGGGTACTGATGAAGCTGATATTAAAAATGCATTAGATAGTTGTCCAACGTTGATGGATGTTTCTTTTGTATCTGAAGTATTTGAAAGAAAGTATTCAGGAGCATGGACATTTACACCTACGCTTGAGGCAGTATTTGCTTCAGAACTTAATAAGGGTGACTTAAAAAAATATGTTGCAATACCCTTAACTGACAAGCCATTTATAAGTATAGGTGGAAATAAAATGTCTAAAGAAGAATTTGCTAAACTAATAGGCCAAGGTGAAAAAATAGCAAAAGCTGCTGAGAAAGATGTAACTACACCAGGATTAAAAGCATTTGCAACGGGTGCAGCAGCTGGCGCAGGAATTGCAACAGCTGGGATAATTGGCGGTGTTGCAACTGCTGGTGCGGTTGCAGGGGTTACAGGTGTAGGAGCCGCAGGAACAGCCTTAGGCACAGCAGCTATTTTAGGACAAACAACAATAATTGCAGGAGGTGGAACATTTGCAAGTGCAATTGCTGCAGGTGCGCCTACATCTGTTGCTTTAGGCGTTGCAGCAGGTGGTGGCTCTGCTGGGGCTGCAATTACAGGTGCAAGTTCCGCATTAGGTAGTTTAATTGGAGGTACTGTTGCCTCAGGCGGTACACTTTTAATAGTTATAGCAATTGCTGCTTTGGCTGTTGGTGCATATTATTTGTTTGCAGGAAAAACTAACATGAATAAACAAACAAAAATGGCTTTATCTTCAAAAGCATATAAAAAAGTAAACAATTTATTTAAAAACTTAGTATCAGAACTTAAAGCAAAAGCACAAACTATCAGAGTTATGGTTCCTAAAAAAGTTGATATACCTAAAGAAGAAATAGAAGATGAGGAAGATATCGGATGATTAAAATTGAACTTGAAGCATTATTAAGAAAAAATATTCGTAAAAAAATACTTGAATCTTATTTTAAAGATAATATTAGCATTCATGATCTTAAGTTAATACTAGAACAAAGTATTGACAATTCTGGCTTAGTAAAAACTAGACAGCAAACTACAGCATCTAAAAGAAGGGCAATGGATGCATATGATAGAATAAAAGATACACCGCCTGCTTTAAAGGCAAAAAAAGCTGCAGCTAAAAAACAAAAATTACAGGCTCAACCTAGCTTAATTTTTAGTCAAGAAGCAACAAATGCAAAGAAAAAAGAAATATTAGATGCTGCAGCATTGTTTGAAAAAGGACCGGATCTTATTACAACTTCTGAAGCTAGCTCTATTGCTGAAATGATTTATACAGCAACAAAAGAAGGAACATGGAGTAATCTTTTTACAGGGGCCGGAACCGATGAAGCAGCAATTAGAACTGCACTGGATAGATGCCCTACTTTACTTGATGTTTCTTTAGTATCAGAAGTATTTGAAAAACAATACGCAGGATCTTGGACATTTACTCCTAACTTAATTGCTGTATTTAAATCAGAATTGGATCAAGGTGACTTAAATCAATATGTTACTATTCCCTTAGCAGAGAAACCCTTCTTAAGCATTAACGACCAAACGTATACAAAAGAAGAGTTTAATAAGCTTATAAAAGAAAGCGGAAGGGTTACAAAAACAACAGCTTCTGGTGGTGACACAGGGTTTGTTGACGGAGTATCAGACACAGCTGCGGGTATTGCTGTTTCAGCATCTATAGGTTTTGGTATTGATGCTGCCGTAGGTATATATGCTGCTGCACCTGTAATAGCTGCAAAATATGCTGCAGGTGGCACAGTAGCTGCAATGGGAACAACAATTGGATCAGGTGTCGGCGCAGGTGCTGCAGGATTAGCAACAATTAGTACTGGTGGTTTAGCCTTACTAGTAATCCTTGGTGTTGGGATAGGTTCATATTTTATCTGGGGAGATGCGCCAACCGTAGATGAACAAACAAAAATGGCTTTATCTTCTAAAGCATACAAACAAATGACAAGTATGTTTACTAAACTAGCAGGTGATCTTAAGCAACAGGCACAAACTGTAAGGGTAATGATTCCGGAAGTAATACCAGAAGAAGAAGAAGAAGAGGAAGAATTACCACCAGATAAAAAAGAAGAAGAAACCAAAAAGATTTTCCCAGCTTTAATATTTACTGGGTTAGTTGAACCTTATGTAAAAAATATACAAATAGCGATGAACGAGTACTGTATTTCTAGAAATATATCTAGAGAAAGAATAGCAGAAGATGGTCAAATGGGCCCTGATACTAGAGGTCGTTGGCATGCTTCTAGCACAAGATCTGATTGGTTTGCAATACATGCATTAAGAAATCATTCTGTTTTTAAAACATCACAAGGTTCATTATCTATTACTACAGCAGATTTACAAGGTCGAGATTCATGGAAAAGAGTTTCATCAAAACTAATAGGGGAATTTCCTGGATATACACCAAATAGACGAGGAATGTTGGCATTTTGTGTTGATGCATATTATGATAATACAGAATATGGAAAAGTAGCTAGGGCGCCTGAAAAGGAAAAAACACCAGAAAAGAAGGAACCTAAGAAAAAGTCTAGCAAAACAACGCCTGTTATGGTTCCTCCTACAATGAAAGAACCTGAAAGAAAAAGGGCAACACCTGAAAGAACAACAGCTGGAGGTTTTGGGCCCGGTAATATAACAATTAGAGTTGGCGGCCTAGAACACAATGGAGTAAGAAACATTAATCAACTTATTGGTCCTGGCGTTAAAACAGATTTAGCAAGAACATTAATCAGTCGAATTAAGAGTGGCAGACAAGGTTTAATAATGGATAATACTGAAAGTTTAAATCTCTCTATTAAAGTAGATAAAGGTACTGTACAGCGTGTTGATAAAGTAAGGGGACAAACTGGCGACTTTAGGCACTTTCAATCGGGTACTTATACACCGACAGGCGTACTGTACAATTTTTTAAAAAATTACAAAATTAAACCTGGCGCCATTAAAGGTTCAAAAATATTTACACTAAATATAACATTTCCTGCAGGTTATTACAATCCTTCAAAATAATCACTCATTATGATAGTAAAATGAAATTAACAAAAAAACAGTTAATAAAAATTATAAACAAAAATTTAAATGAAGCTATAACTACTGATATTGGAATGTCAGCGACAGCAGCTAGCTTGGTTAAAAATAAAGAAGAAGAAGCTGGATTAGATATAAGTGACCTACCTGCAATGACAGGTGCAACTAATAAATTTGCTTTTATATCTGTTCCATGTTCAACTGCAGCGGCGGCAGCTGTAAGAGAAGGTGGGATATGGGATTCTAAAAATATGTATGAGGAAGATGATGAAGCTACGCCATATCTTGGAAAATATTGGAGTCATGTTGGAAAAACAAAGCTTCCAAGAAGATTAGGCGGAAGCTGGCCTCAAAGAGGAAAAGGCTCTTATCATTGGAGTGCTGCATTTGTATCCTGGATTATGTCACATGAAGATGGCGGAGGGCCAAAGTGGTATAAACATTCTAATCACAGAAGAGGTTATTTAAATCAAGCTGTGAAAAATAGAAAAAAAATAGAAGCCAATCCAGATAATTTTAAAGGGCAGACACTTTATGTAGCTTTTTCTGGTAATGAAATTATTGGAAACGGTAATGCATCATCTCCAAAAATGGAAGGATATCCTGGCGTTGGAATGGGTAAACTAGTTGGTAATAACATGTTGCAACCTGGTGATGTTATTGGAAAAATAAAGAATGATGGTGGTATACATATGGATGTATACATAGGCGGTGGTAAAAAAGTAGGTGGTAATACAAACGGTGCTTCAGGTAGAGGATACTGCCCTCCAAAAAATCATAAAGATTCTAAAGGTGAGCATCACCCAGGATGTGGAACTTCTGGGCACCAGCCGGCGAAAACTAATCAAACAACTGATGTAATTAAACGCGTTAAAATATTAGGAAGTATTGCTTCTTATAAAGCATCAAATATTGCAGCAACTGCACCGCAACAAGATGCATCACAAGGCAGCAAAACAACAGGGCCTGGTGGCGGATTGCAATCTTACGGCGATGCAACTGGAAGAGGTCATAAAAACCCATTTAAATAATAATTAAATTATATTTAATGCTTTAAAGATAGATTCATAAATTACGTTTCTATCTTTTTTTTCTTTGACAAATCTTTTTAAAAGCTCACCTGCTCTAGCATTTGCCTGATCTTCATGAAAACCGCCTGCATCTCTTATTGGTCCATTAATTAAGCCTAACTGATCTTGCATCATATGAGTCATCTCATGTGCAATAGATCGCATAACGTCAGGGATTGCCCTGTTTTTGCTATATACAGTACAGATCCCACGACCCGGTTCATATGCAGCTGTTGTAATCACACCATGCGGTTTTCTTTCTGAAACTAATTTTATTGTAAAATTTCCAATAATTGGTAGTTTATTTGCACAAAATAAACAAAATTCACCAAGTAGTTTAGATTTATCATTGTCAATATTTAGATGATTATCAATATATAATTTCATATTTTTATCCTAGTATATTAATATTAAATATTACACAACTAGTCTAAATTATTGTCAATAATAGCTTTAATGTCTTCTAGCCTTGCTCCACCTGTAACTGTATTGAAATCTACAACAGAAACAGTTAGAATACCAATAAGCTCTCCGTTTTCATTTAAAATACCACTACCTGAACTACCAAAAGTTCCAGGTAATGTATAATAGCATGAATTATCTTGACATCCAGAAAAGTAGCCTTCAAAATGAAGCCTAATGGTTGGACCCTTTATTCCAAAAGGAGAACTTATTGTATGAACTTTTTCGCCAAGCAAAGGGTAACCATCAGCTAGATCGATATTTTCTGATTGATTCGCGAATCTAGACTTAAATTTAAACATGCATATATCATTTTCATTATCAACATCTAAAACTTCTATATTATAAGTGTATCCGTAGTAATCTGCAGTTAGTGTCGTAGCATTTTTTGCTGCTTCTGGAGACTTATAGCCCATAAGCATTGCAAAGGTAATGAATTCATTATCATTAATTGGTATACACCAGTGTGCCGCTGTCAATCCATAAAGTGTTTTTCCTTTTCTTTTTACAACTATTCCGGAAGCTGAGCTTATATTAACTAACTCCCCGGTTTTTAATTCATAAAGTGTTTTATTTAAAAATACAAAATTTTGATTAGGGTAAGGATTGTTAGGATTGTTTTCATAAACTTCTTTCATATTATTGATATGATATAAATCGCCATTTTGCTTTAAAGTAAAGCATGAATAAAATAAAAAAATCATAACAAAAGAAAACATAATAACTCCTAAATATTTTTGAAATATACTCTTCACAATACTGATACCTCTTAATTACCTATCAGGAAAAATAAGAATGATCAAATTTTTCTTTAAAGTTACAATTTAAAGAAAAATAAATTAGAGTTTAGTTATGTTATTTTTTTAAAAATAATTAATATTAATAAAGCGAGAAATACAAATGAGCATAAATAAAAAAATCAATACCCATATACCTCATAATTTACTTTCAAATAAAATATGGGAAAAGAATATGATAATGAAAAAAGATATCAAAGATAAACTAGTAACGATAGCTGAATCATTTATTGATTATTTAGGCGTTTCAATTGATGTTAAAGATATAACTGTTACTGGATCTTACGCAAATTATAACTACACACCATATAGTGATATAGATTTACACATTATTGTTAATTACGATGAATTGACTGATATTGAAGATTTACCTAAAGAATTTTTTCATGCAAAAAAGAGTTTTTGGAATGACAGGCATGATATAAAAATTAAAGGTATTGAAGTTGAACTATATGCACAAGATGAGTCAGAACAACATAGTTCAACAGGGGTCTATTCAATAATAACAGACACTTGGATTGTACAACCTAAGAAATTTAAAACAAAAATTGACAACAGTTCAATTAAAGAAAAATATAAAAAAATTAAGAAAGAAATAGATGAATCTATAAAAAATTCTAATAAAAGTAAAGATGCTAAGCATGTTGAGAGAATGCTCGAAAAGATTAGGAAAATGAGAAAGTCTGGTCTAGAAAAGGGAGGGGAAATGTCAGACGAAAACCTCACTTATAAAATACTTAGAAATGAAGGAGAAATACAAAAATTATTTGATTTAAAAGATAAATTATTTGATATCAGTATGTCTTTTTAGTAATTATTAATTTAAATTGTAAATCGAATCAATTTGTACTTATAACTTAGTATAATAAATAAAATAATTTGTAATTTACTAGTTATTATAGTTATTAATTAAAATAGAGAATAATAAATGTCAATATTTAAAGAACACAAAACTATAGCTGATAGATCAGCTTCTGATAGAAGAAGACATAAAGAAAAAATAGAAAAAGCTATTAAGGAAGGTATACACAATATTATAGCTGAAGAAAGTATAATAGGAAAAGATGGAAAAAAGAAAATTAAAATACCTGTAAGGGGTATTAAAGAATATAAATTTATTTATGGAAAGGGAAATAATACTAAAGGGGTAGGATCAGCACAAGGAAAAAATATCAAAAAGGGCCAAAAAATTAAATCAGGTCAAAAACAACCGGGTAAAGGGGATCCGGATAAAGCTGGAAATGAAAAGGGTGAAGAATACTATGATGTTGAAGTAACTTTAGATGAATTGGCAAAATATTTATTTGAAGATTTAAATTTACCAGACTTAGAAAGAAAACATGCTGAAACAGTCCTTTCAGAAAAAATTAAAAGAAAAGGATATAGAAAGAAAGGAATTAGAGTCAGACTTTCTAAAAAAGAAACTTTAAAAAATAAAATAAGAAGACAGAAAAGATCGATAAGAAATGGAACTTATGAAGATAATAATGAAGAAGATAATAGATTTCCTTTTCATGAAGATGACTTAAAGTATAAGCATATTGAAGTTAAAAAGAAACCTGTAACTAATGCATGTATATTTTTTATCATGGATGTATCCGGATCGATGACAAAGAAAAAGAAATTTTTAGCTAGATCATTTTTCTTTTTATTATATCAGTTTATTAGATATCGATATGAATCTGTTGATTTAGTATTTATATCACATACTACAGAAGCAAATGAGGTTAATGAAGATGATTTCTTCAAGAAGGCTTCGTCAGGTGGTACGTATATAAGTTCAGGTCTTCAAAAAACATTAGAAATTATTGAGACTAGATATAACCCAACTAGCTGGAATATATATGCTTTTCATTGTTCAGATGGTGAAAACTGGAAAGAAGACAATGAAAAAGCAGTTAATTGCATGGATAAAATAATAGACATGTCACAATTATCAGGTTATATTCAAATAAAAGAACCACAATCAAAAGTTTGGGGTGACGAGATGGCAGAAATATTTAAACCACTAATATCAGATAAATTTAAAATTGTAAATATAGAAAAGAAAGACCACATATGGCCAGAATTTTCTAAATTATTTGGAGGTAAATATGGCATCTAATTTTACTGTTTCTCAATTGCAAGACTGGGATGAAAAGATATGTAAAATGGCAAAATCTTATGGACTAGATTGGTATCCAATATCTTATGAAATATGTGATTATTATGAAATGATTGGTCACATGTCTTACCATGGCATGCCTTCACATTATAATCACTGGTCATATGGTAAGTCATTTGAGAGAACACATTTTATGTACAATCAAGGGATGGAAGGATTACCCTATGAATTAATAATCAATTCTGATCCATCTATAGCGTATCTAATGAGAGAAAATCCACTATATCTTCAAGTATTAATTATGGCACATTGTGTTGGACATAGTGATTTCTTTAAAAATAATAGATGTTTTAAGAATACAGATGCAAAAAATGTTGTAACTAGAATGAGAAATGCTAAAAAAAGAATTCAAGGATATATAGAAAATACAAATATTGGCCAGGGTAAAGTAGAAAGACTTTTGGACGCATTGCATGCAATAAGCTTTCAAACGAATAGATATGATATTCCAAGAAAATCAAAAAAAGAAATATACCAATCAGAAGTTGAAAGATATAATAAGCTTAAAGATGCAGGATTAAAGTTAGATTATAGTAAATTAGATAAAAAACTTCTTAAGCCGGATTATGATATATTATCGTTTTTTTTAGAATACTATCCTCATAATTTTGAAAATTGGGAGCTTGATATAATTGAAATTGTTAAATCTGAAAGCTTATATTTCATGCCTCAAATTAAAACAAAAATACTTAATGAAGGTTGGGCATCATTCTGGCATTATAAAATGCTCCATGAATTAAAACTAGATGATTCTCATCATTTGCCATTTTTAAAAATGCATAATGCTGTTATAAGACCACATATCGGAGGTTTAAATCCTTATCATATAGGGTTCTATATATTTACTAAATTAGAAAAGAAGTATGGTTTGGAAAAATGTTTTGAAGTAAGAGCAGTTCATGATGATGTTGCAGCTGTTAGAAACTATTTGGATGAAGAAGATTTTAGAGAATTAAATTTATTTTCATATGAGCGTCAAAAGGGAGGTGATGTTATAATATCAGAAGTCTCTGATCATGATGACTGGAAGACAGTAAAGAATGACTTTATTAAATCTATAGGTATTAATTCAATACCTCAGATTTATGTAGATAGGGTTGACGCTAATGGTAGTTTAGTTTTAAAACATGAACATGATGGTAGAGATATCGACTTACCTCATGCAAATAAAGTAGTTGAACATGTTAAAAATGTATGGAAGGGTGATATAAAATTATACACAATTATAGAAGATGAAGTATGGGAAATATAAATTTTACTTTTTTGTTTTATAATTAGTTATAACAGATAAAATATAAACCATTAAAGAGGAAAAATATGGCTAAAAAGAAAAGCTTTCTTGATTTAATAAATAAGCAAAGATCAAAAAAGAAAAAAGAAAAATTTTCCGGATCTTTCTTAGATTATCTTTCACTAATTCAAGATAATCCAGCAATTATTAAGTTATCTCATAAACGCTTGTATGAAACAATACTAATTAGCGGTATGGAAACTATAGATACTGATGCTGATAATTATAGAGATATTTTTAACGGTGAAAAAATAAGATTATATGATTATTTTTCCAAAGAATTTTTTGGAATGGAATCAGTTATCAATAAGCTTATGAGATATTTAAAATCTGCTGCTTTTAAAGGTGAAGAAAGTAGACAAGTTTTATTATTAATGGGCCCAGTAGGGGCAGGTAAATCAGCACTAGTAGATTCAGTAAAAAGAGCATTAGAGTTAGCTGATAATTATTACTACCTTGATGGATGCCCAATAAGAGAAGAACCTCTACATTTACTACCAAGAAGTTTAAGATCTGATTTCTCAGAAATATTAGATGTACATATAGAAGGCGATCTTTGCCCTATCTGTCGTCATAAATTAATGAACGATTATAATGGTGAATATGAAAAATTTCCTGTAAAGGAAAACTCTTTCTCACAAAGAGGTAGAAGAGGTATTGCTGTTGTACCACCTATGGATGCGAATTCACAGGATGTCTCTGTGTTAATTGGAACTGAAGATATTAGTAAACTAGATCTTTATCCAGAAGATGATCCCAGAGTCCTATCTCTTAACGGTGCGTTTAACGTAGGGAACCGTGGTATAGTTGAATTTGTAGAAGTATTTAAGAATGAAATTGAATTTCTGCATACAATGTTAACTGCAACTCAAGAAAAGCGTGTACCATCCCCGGGTAAAAACGATATGATTTATTTTGACGGGGTTATATTATCCCATTGTAATGAATCAGAGTGGAACAGATTTAAATCTGAACACACTAATGAGGCTATTTTAGATAGAGTGTTGAAGATAGAAGTACCTTATGTGTTAGAACTCGATCAAGAACAAAAAATATATGAAAAAATAATTAAAAGATCAGATTTTAGAGGTGCACATATTGCACCACATACTCTTAAAGTTGCATCTATGTTTTCTGTTATGAGCCGGCTGCAGCAATCAAAAAAATGTGATTTACTTACTAAGCTGAAAATATACAATGGCGAATCTATTATAGAGAAAGGTAGGGTTAAAAAAGTTGATATTCGAGATTTAAAAGATGAAGCAAAAAGAGAGGGAATGTCAGGTATATCTACGCGATTTATAATGAAATCACTTGATGCTGCACTTTCAGATTCTGAAAATAATATGATTACGCCTATTAATGTTGTAGATAGTTTAATTACGCAAGTAAAAGAACAGATTATAGATGAAGATGCAAAAACACGATATCTTGAAATCTTACAAAAGACTATAAGAGAAGAATACTTAAAAATACTTGAAACAGAGATTGCAAAGGCATTTATCAGTGCTTATGAAGAACAAGCACAAAGTTTATTTGATTCTTATTTAGATAATGCAGAATGTTATACTACAAAGACAAAAATTAAGAATAAGATTACTAGAGAACAATCTGAACCCGATGAAAAATTTATGAGATCAATAGAAGAAATGATCGGCGTTGTTGGTTCATCTAGAGATGGTTTTAGATCAGACGTTACTGCATATATGTTTTCTAAATTAAGAAAGGGCGAAACTGTTAATTATAGATCATATGACCCATTAAAAGAAGCAGTTGAAGGCTATCTTATAAATTCTGTAAAAGATATAGCAAGAATTGTAACACGTTCTAGATCTAGAGATGATGATCAAAAGAAAAAATATTCTGATATGGTTCAAACACTTATAGATGAATACAACTACAATGAACATTCTGCAGAGGAAATTTTGATATATGCATCAAACAATCTTTGGCGAGACTCATAAGATAGAAATAGTAGATAGAAAGGATATTCAAAATTTCATTGACTTAGTCAAAGAAGAATATTCAAAATCTTCATTTAATAACTGCTTATATCCAAATAAAAAATTAATTCCCGGTCATTCTTTAAATTTTCTAAATTCAAGTGATGGAAATGAATTAAATTATGAGCTTAAATTTTTAATTAGAAGTGCCTATGATGAATGTGAAAAAATATACCCATATTTGGGTGATTTATTTTTAAATTTATTTTTCAATGAAAAAGAATTAAGCATAGAAAAGACATTTAAATACAATAAAAATTATCAATCTGAATTTGTAGAAAATTTAGAAACAAAATTTATCAAAGATATAGCAGAATGGTTTTTTGACAATTGCTCTTTACAGAGAAATGTAAGTATTGATTCATATGATGGTGATGATATTATTATAAAAAAATATGATGATATCAATATGAACTTAGAATATGATAATATTTTTTTAGGTGACAAAGCTTCTTATGAAATTAAAAACTATAGATACATTATAATAGATGGCTTAATCGATTCAATAGGCGAGATTCATCATTTAATGCATAGGGCAGGAACAACAAAAGAACCTTATGTTATATTTTGTTTTGGAATGAATGACATTGTCAAAAAAACAATTTTAAAAAATAATTCATTAGGGAATACAGAAATATTTCCTGTCATCATAAACTTTAATGAAAAGTCAGTAAATGTATTGAATGATTTAGCTGTTATTCATGATTGTGATGTTGTTAGTGCGCTTAAAGGTCAAACTATTTCACAAGAAATAAGAAAATCTTTACCTATGGGTAATAAAATAGAATTTTTTAAAAATAAAATAATCTTAAAGCCAATGTGTTCAGATAAAATAATAATGCAACATAGATCATTTATTAACAAACGAATAAATGAAGCATTGCATGATGTTAATATTGACTTATTAAGTGAAAGAATGAAAATATTTACATCTAAATCATTAAAAATATTCATACCTTCAATGTTGATTAATGAAGTAAAATATACTAGAGATCTAGATTATTTTTTAAGATTTTTATATAATGTTTCAAAAAAAATGACAATCATTAACTTAGAATATAGAAATAATTTGTTTATTCCTGTTGATTGTATTAAAATTTTAAAACAAAAGATTAACAGTTTAAAGAAAACTTATAATAATATTGAAAAAGCTATAATAAAAGTAAGGAGATAAAATGAATTCAGAAACTAAGTTAATGATAGGCTTTAGCACAATTGTAAATTTCATGAAGGAGCAAGTTGCAACAACTTTGATTGAAGCAAATGCAGCAAAAACAATAGAGTTGGATCAAGCGACCTTAGTAAGATTAACTAGTCTTGTTCAGTCTTCTATGCAGTCAGCATTTAATAAAGCTGCCGGCGAAGTTGAATCGATTGCTAGGGAATTCACTAATAAGTGAGAATATAGTGTCAGGTGTTAAGCATCTTATTGAATGTCATTGCATGCTTAAAATATTTAGAGATGTTGAGTCTGTTAAATATCATAAGTTTCCCGTCTATTCTAAGATTGATGAAGATGGAAAAATAATACATAAGCTAGCAAAATGTAATAATTGCGAGTCTCTTCATTATATTTATGATTATTGCAAATCTGAATTAAGAGGTGGTAAAGATCAAACATCTGTAACGTTAACAATTGATGATATAAGTTTATGTTTACCAGATCGACTAAATCAGGTTTTATTTAAGTCATATTGTGATATATCAACATGGGAGCATTGCTTAGATATAGTTGAAGAAAAAAGATGGGGCGAAACAGTTGTACTTAGTAGGGATGTAATTGATGAAAATGAACAAGTGAAAATTTTAATAATAAAAGGTGAAAATACCATCAAAATCGAAAATAAAACAATTAATACAACTATTATTTTAGAAGGAAACACGTAATGTCAAAAGATGTACATATGAATCAAATATTAAGACTAAAAGAACAATCTAGACAAATATCAAAAGAAATACTTGATTTTGGAGTTACAGAAAGTCAAAAATTTGATATTATACAAATGATAAGTCTTACATTAGAAAATAATGAAGCAATGAAAGATATAGTAAAAATTTTAAAAAAATACGTAACAACTATTAACAATGAAGAAGATGAAAATAAATTATTAAAAAGCAAAGATAAAAAGATTCTATTATCTTAAAGGAGAAAAAAATGAATAATGAATTAATGGATCAGTTTGAAGAATTAAAAGTACTTGTTGAGGCTTTACAAAAAGATGTTGTTAAAAACTCACAAGGAAATAAATCAGCAGGTGTTAGAGCTAGAAAAGGTTTGAGAAGTGTTAAAAAACTAGCATCTGATATTGTTAAAGCATCATTAGAATCAGATAAGACGTAGGTTATAAATAAAAAAATCCCTTTCGGGATTTTTTTTATTTAATCATTAATATGTTTTTTAGTTTTTCAATTGCTCTTTTTTCTATTTGACATATTCTCATTCTTGTCACATTGAATATTTTACCTACATCTTCTAATGTCATGTTTTTATTAGAAGAAGATGCTATAATTGTGCAGTTATTGTTTGATTTATCTTTTATCCAATAACGGCACTTTTCCTTTTTGCAATCTTTAATATTATTTTGACAGTATTCGTAACATTTCATATAATTTATACCTTAACTCTATATTTATTAATATTACATTGTTATCTGCAAATAAACAAAAATATTAACATAAGAAGGTATAGGTGACTAAAAAACAAAATAGAAAAACGTTTATTCTAGATACTAGTGTTTTGCTATATGATGCAAAATCAATTCACTCTTTCCCTAACAGTGATGTTGTAATTCCACTAGTTGTCTTAGATGAATTAGATAGAAAAAAAGAAAGACATGGCTTGATTGGTGAAAATGCAAGATATGTAAATAGATATCTAGATGGATTAAGGGAGGAAGGAAACTTACATTCAGGTATAGTAATAAAGGATGTAGACCAAACTATAAGGGTTGAATTAACCGGCTTTGATCGTGTTCCTGTAGGATTAGATCCGGATCAGGCAGATAATAAAATTATTTCATCAGTCCTTCAATGTGCAAATCGATCAGATCAACCTGTAATAATGGTTACAAAAGATATCAACTTTAGAGTTAAATGTGACTCATTGGGAATATTAGCAGAAGACTACAACAAAGATAGAGTAATTCAACATAAAGATGAATTCTACAAAGGGTATGTTGATATAACAGTGGATGATCATGAAATAATTGACAGACTATACGAAGATTCTATTTTACCTGAAGATGAAGAACTATTATTTGAAAAGCTAGGAAGAAAACCACATCAAAATGAATTTTTGTGTGTAAAGTGTGACAAACAGTCATTTTTAGGTACATATAAAAATAATAAAATATGCAAAATTTTAAATGAAAAAGAAATCGATGATGGTTTGGTTGGGATTAGATCTAGAAATAGAGAACAATTATTTGCTTTAAATGCTTTAAATGATGTTGATATTCCATTAGTTACAATTACAGGCCTCGCAGGATCCGGAAAGACTTTTATAACTTTAATGTCTGCAATTGCAGGATTAAATATGAAATTATATGAAAGAATTGTAATTACTAGAAATATCCAACCTGTTGGAAAAGATATTGGATTTTTACCGGGTGATATGAAAGATAAAATGCTTCCATGGATGTCACCAATAATTGATAACTTTCGTCACGCTTTTAAAGATAAAGACTTAACATACTTTAACGCAATGATGACAAAAGGCACAATTGAAATTGCACCGCTTTCTTTTATGCGCGGTAGAACTTTTAGCAATACGCTGTTAATAATGGATGAGGCACAAAATGCATCAATTCATGAATTAAAAACAGTTATAACTAGAATAGGTGAAGATTCAAAAATTGTTTTGCTTGGTGATATAGGGCAGATAGATACACCTTATATTGATGCATTGTCAAATGGATTAACAATTGTTGCAGAAAAGTTTAAGAATGAAAATCTGGCAGCACATATTCAATTAAAAAAAGGAGAAAGATCACATTTATCAGCAATAGCTGCAAAAATCATATAATTATATTGTTAAGTAAAACATTATTTTTAGGTGTTGATAAATGGCAGGAACTAAGTTCACAAAAAGAAATCTAAATAGATATAGGAAGGTTTATCCATACATCAGGAGGAGACCGGTTAATAAGTATGTTTCTGATGAAAATATGGTTGTTGAATCTTATTACGTTACATTCGCAGATACAATTACTGCAACACATACTTTCCAGCAAACTTTTCCTTCAGCACCGTATGTTACTGCTGTTGCTGTTGACAACTTAGGTAATTCAACTGCTAATGTCAATGTTTTTGTTACAGCAGTTTCAGCAACACAAGTTACTTTTGAAATAAGTGCTCCTGCAAGATGTCGCGTACATTTTCATGCAATTTATGTAGGAGATACTTAAAATGTCGTTTAGAATAGAAAGTACTTCTTTGACATTTACAGATACTGATAGTGCAACGTATACGTTTTCAAAAATATACACAATTGCACCAATTGTTACTTTGACAGTAATAGGTGATGATAATGTTAATGCTTTTGTACATTCTGTTACTACAACTCAGGCTGTAATTAAACTTAGTGAGTCGGGTAATTTTACTGTACACGTTCAAATTATAGACGAAATTAATAATTAATAATAGGAATATAATATGGCAAAGGATTTTAGAGCTAGTCAAATAGAGACAACAAAATTAATCGCTTCAGGCGGATTATCTGGTAATGGTCTTAGGGCAGGCAATACTTTAGGACTTGCAATATACAGTGCATCGATGTCAAACTCTAGAGAGGGTGGTATATCAGACAGTACAATGTTCACAAATGTTGGTAAAGATGTTTATTTATTTATATCAGGAACTCAGTCTGACCCAACTAAAGGAGCGCATTCAGAAGCATCAGACGCTGTTGTACTTTTTGGCGGTGATGTAGTCGTAAGCGGGACTTTGTATGCAGAAAGACAAGTTATAGAAGTCGACTCAGTAGCTGATGGTAACTTCTTTGTTACAGGAAACATGTATGTTGAGCCTGATACCAACTCAACACTATCAGCTGCATTTCGAAATGCTGCAGGTTATCATTTACTTTCTATTGATACATCAACACCTTCTGTTACTTTAAATGATGACGGTATTGCTGCTGATTTTAGAGTTGAGTCAAATTTAAAACCTGGTGCAATACTTGTTGATGGTGGAACAGATCAGGTTGCTATTTTAACAAATGGAACAAATTACAATGATGCATATGCTGACAATATAAGTTCCACTGGACGGACATTGCCTTCTGATATCGGTCTATTCATATCAGGGGCAATGGGAAGCAAGAATCAAACATCAGGTAATCTTGCAAAAGGAACAACAGTTGTGGGAGGAGATCTTGTCTCTTCCGGTGCTGTATACATTAATCCAGCAAAAACATCAACAATAACACCACTTACTGTTAGGACTCCATCTGGCGATGCGCTTACAGTTGATAGTAGCATGGATGTTATTATAAATGATGCAGGAAGCTCAAACATAGATTTCAGGGTGGAATCAAATACAGAAGAAGAAGCTATATTCTTAGACTCATCTGCAAATAAACTCTATATAAACAAAGGCGAGACTGCATTCGAAATTGAGATGTCCAATACTAATGATACAGTATTCAGTATTAATTCACTTGGTGCATGTTTTAATCAGGATGGCAATGCAGCTGTTGACTTTAGAGTCGAATCAGATAATAGGCAAGGTGCAATATTAGTTGATGGAGGTGCAGATCAAATTGCATTACTAAGTAATGGAGTTTACGCATCCACTTCTTATGCTGACAATATTAGTTCAACAGGCCGTGCAATGCCTTCTGATATTTCTATATTCATATCAGGAGCAATGGGAAGTAAGAATCAAACTTCAGGTAACTTGGCAAAAGGAACTGCTGTTATAGGTGGCGACTTAGTTGCTTCAGGAGCTGTATACATTAATCCAGCAAAAACATCAACAATAACACCGTTGACAGTTAGAACTCCATCTGGTGATGCACTTACAGTTGATAGTGCCATGGACGTCATCATAAACGATGCTGGAAGTTCAAATATTGATTTTAGAGTAGAATCAAATACAGAAGACGAAGCTATATTTCTTGACTCATCTGCAAACAAGCTCTACATAAATAAGGGTGAGACTGCATTCGAAGTTCAGATGTCTAATACTAATGACAGTGTATTTAGCATCAATTCAGTTGGTGCAACTTTCAATCAAGACAGTCATGCAGATATTGATTTCAGGGTAGAATCAGATAATAGGCAAGGTGCAATATTAGTAGACGCTGGCACAGATCAAATTGCATTATTAAGCAATGGCGTGTATGCTTCCACTTCTTATGCTGATAATGTAAGCCCGACAGGCAGAGCACTTCCTTCTGATATATCTTTATTTCTTTCAGGCGCCATAGGTAGCAAAGGGCAGACACAAAAAGCAACAGCTGTTATAGGTGGTGATACTGTCATATCCGGAGCCTTCCATATCAATCCTGCAGGAGATAATACGCTTCCTGTTGCAGGATTATCTACATTTTCTGTTAATACAGTCTATGGTGAAGCATTAAGTGTAGACTCAGGATTAGACGTTGTTATTAATGACGCTGGCAACTCAGGTATAGACTTTAGAGTAGAATCAAATACAGAAGACGAAGCTATATTTCTTGACTCATCTGCAAACAAACTCTATATAAATAAAGGTGAGACTGCATTCGAAGTTCAGATGTCTAATACTAATGATCAAGTAATGACCATTAACTCGCTAGGTGTAACGTTTAATCAAGATGGGCATGCTAATAATGACTTTAGAGTCGAATCAGATAACAGGCAAGGTGCGATACTTGTAGATGCTGGAACAGATCAAATGGTGTTGTTAGGAAATGGGGTATATGCTTCACTTTCATATGCTGACAATGTAAGCGACACTGGAAGAGCATTACCGTCAGATATTGGCTTGTTTGTTTCCGGTGCTATCGGAGGTATAGGAACTACTTCAGGAGATGCTGCTAAAGGAACTGCTGTATTTGGTGGTGATATGGTAATATCAGGTACTATAAAACCTGCAAAAAATGCTAAGATTATCCAACAACATCAGTTAACTTTTAGCTGGAATAATTCTGGAAATGAATTTTACCCAAAGTGGGGGACAACAGGTTATCACAATTCTGTATCGTCAGGGAATTGTTATGGTTGGATGGTCGCACCATACTCTGGAAGCATAAGAAGGCTTACGCTTAATTGTAATGCAAATGTAGCTAGCCAAACTTACGGTGTTGATTTCTATACAGCACAAACATCAGGACTTTCAAGTACAGGAACAAATGAATTAAAAGACGTTCTTAAAGGGCAGGCAACAGGTTCTATGGCATATAGGGTACCTTTTATACTAGATATTGAAAATGCAAAAATGGGAACTCACAATGCAGCTGTTGCTTGTAATAATATAACAGGTAGTTTTTCCTTTGATGCTGGTGATTTAATAGGGTTTATGTTTGCAATAACAGGAAAAACAGGTACAGCTCCTAGCAATACTATGATTACTGTAGCAATAGAGTATGATGATACAAATGACGGCTGGTAATTAAAATAAAATTTACTGTAAATTTATAAAAATAAGAATAATATAATCTCTATAAGACAGTAATATATTATTCTTATTTTTTATTCTATAATGATGTTTTTATTAACTGATTACCAAATAGATGTAAAATGCATTAGAATATTAAAAAATTATGGAGTAGTAATAAATGTTTAATACTAATTTATTTGAAACAGACAATAGTCGACCAAAAAGAAACAAGAATACTTTTGAAGAATCTGATGTAATATTTGTTAGTGATATTTTTGTTGATGAGTATATCGGAGGTGCTGAACTTACAACAGAAGCACTTTTTAATTCTAGCCCTTATAAGACATTTAAACTTAAGTCTTCTGAATTAACACAACAGCTAATATCCCAGGGCGTACAAAAGACTTGGGTATTTTTTAATTTTTCTCAATTAAATTACAACTTACTTCCATTTATAGTTTCAAATTGTCACTATTTTATAACTGAATATGATTATAAGTTTTGTAGATTTAGATCAATAGAACTTCATGAAAAACAAACAGGTGAACCATGTGATTGCCACAAAGGTCAACATGGAAAATTAACATCTGCATTCTTTTCCGGCGCTGAAAAAATATTTTGGATGTCTGATAATCAAAAGAAGCGCTATCAAAAAAGATTTTCATTTATTAATGATTCATGTTCTGTACTGTTAAGTTCAGTATTTGATGTAAAGGATTTAGAGTATATAGACAGATTGCGAAATGCCAGAAAAGAAAATAAAATTAAAAAAGAGTTTGTTATTCTTGAATCAAATTCATGGATTAAGGGTGTAGAACAAACAAAGAGCTATCTAGAAGATCAACAGATTAACTTTGTAACATTAGGTGGGTTGCAATATCACGAATTACTTAGAAAGCTTTCTGAGTACACTGGTTTTGCTTTCATGCCTCTTGGCGGGGATACATGTCCAAGAATTGTTATAGAAGCTAAGTTACTTGGTTTAAAATTATTAACTAATGGAAACGTTCAACATACAAACGAAGAGTGGTGGAAAGGAACGCCTGATGAAATTGAATCGTATCTTTTGGATGGCCATAATAGATTTTGGAATACATTGTCTAGTTTTTTAGAAAGAGATATAAAACTAAGTGGTTATACTACTACACATAATGTTGTTAAGAGCGATTATCCATGGAAAGCATCAATAAGTTCATTATTAGCATTTTGTGATGAGGTTGTTGTTTTAGACGGAGGTTCAACTGACGGTACGTATGAAGAACTTTTGTCTTGGGCTGAAAAAGAAAATAAACTAGTTGTTAAACAAATTAAAAGAGATTGGAATCACCCGAAGTTTGCATTATTTGATGGTCAACAAAAAGCTGCAGCAAGAACGCTATGCACAGGAGAATGGTGCTGGCAATTAGATGTTGATGAAATAGTTCATGAAGATGATTATCCAAAGATAAAAAATTTAATCAAGCAAGTTCCCAAGTCAGCAAAGATGATAACACTTCCTGTTATTGAATATTGGGGAGGGGATGAAAAAGTTAGAGTTGATGTTAATCCATGGAAGTGGCGCTTAAGCAAGAATGATCCCCATATTACACATGATGTTCCTGATTCACACAGGAGGTATGATGAAGAAGGAAATCTTTTTTCATTGGGTTCTGATGGTTGTGATTATGTTCATATTGACAATTACAAACCAATCCCAGATGTAAGCTTCTATACACCTGAATTACATAAAGTTAGAACTGCTTCTTTGCAAGGTAATAAAGATGCTTTAATAGCTTATGAAAATTTTATGAACTTAGTTATTAAACAGTTGCCCGGGGTTCATCATTATTCCTGGTATGATATTAAAAGAAAAATATATACATATAAAAATTATTGGAGTAAGCACTGGACATCACTTTACAATAAAAAAATTAACGACTTACCTGAAAATAATATGTTTTTTGATAAAAAATGGAAAGATGTCTCAGATAATGAAATAAAAAATTTAGCAATAAAAATGAAAGAAGAATTAGGCGGCTGGATATTTCACAATAGGGTTGACTTTACCAAGCCAACTCCATGGATAACAATTAAAAGAGATCATCCAGCTGTTATGAAAGAGTGGATAGAAGATAGGGGAACAAATGAATCAAGATGAAAATATAAATCCATTTCAACAACTTTCACAAATATTTGTTGATAATCAAAAAAGTTTTAATGCAAAAACAGATGACTTAAGAAGTAGAACAAGGGTACTTTCTAAAAAAATGTTAAAAGTTGTTGAGCAACTCGAAGTAGATCCTTTTTCTGCTGATTTGAATTTATATCTAAATATAGAAGAAGAAGTCAGACTTATTTATTTGGTTGCAAAAGAAGTAGAAGACCATAGAGATAAAATTGTAAATTCTGTTAGCTTACTAAACGAATCTAATAAAATAAAACTAAATAGGTGAAAAAATGAAAAAAGTTGTTTTTGTCATACCAATGTATAATGCATCACAGCATATTAAAGATTTAATAGGCTCTCTTAAGGAGCAAACAAATGAAAACTGGGAAGCAGTTATTATTGATGACATGTCGCAAGATGACAGTATATTCATGGTTAATATCTGTACAGGTTCAGATGATAGAATTAAATTAATAAAAAATACAGAAAAAAAGTGGGCTTTGAAAAATGTTGTTGAAGTTTCTAGACAATATCAAGAAGAAGAAGATGTAATAATTGCAATACTGGACGCGGATGATAGCTTATGTAATGAAAATACAGTTGAATTATTATTAAAAAATTATGATAATGAAACAGATACTGCTTGGACAGCACATACATGGGATATAAACGGAATGAATATATCTAGGCCGCTTCCAGACAATATTGATATCAATCCATATCAATATCATTGGTGCACATCACATCTCAAAACTTTTAGATCAACTGTTTTGGCAAACATATCTGATAATAATTTCAAAGATTTAGATGGTAACTGGTTTAAGCGAGGGTATGATCAGGCTTTATACTTACCTCTACTCTATTTAAGTAGAAAAAGAAAATATATTGATGAAGTGTGTTATCTTTATAGAATTAATTCTTCTTCCATGAAGGTACGTGAATGGAAAGAAAAAGATCAAATGGATACAGTTAGATTGGTAAGGTCTAGGTGGTTAATTGAATAGATTTAAAAATTATGAAAATATTTACACATAGCTTTAATCCTAAATCAAATAGTGGACCAAATAAGTTCACAAGACAACTTTTTGAAAATATGATTAAAAAATTTAATGTAAGTGTCATTAATAAACAAGAAGATGCTGATATTGAATTTTGCTTAATACAACAGTCGTTTTATAAATCCAAGCCTATGGTTTTGCGTCTTGATGGAATATACTTTAATTCTGATCAGGACTATGCAAATCAGAATGCTCCCATTAAGTACTCTTATGATAATGCAGATTGTGTTATTTTCCAATCAAACTTCAATAAGGAGTTAATTGAAACTTGGTTCGGTCCTCATAAAAATGGACATGTAATACATAATGGTGCAGATTTAGAAGTAGTAAGAGAAGCAAATGGTAATTACTGGAATAGTCAGCTTGGTCAAGATACAGAAGTTTGGACATGTGCGTCTTCTTGGAGGCCTCATAAAAGATTAAAAGAAAACATTAGATATTTTATGGAACATGCACCAAAAGATTCAATTTTGTGTGTCGCTGGAGATGGCATTAAATCAGATGATTTTAGTGGTTGGTCAGTTGAGCAGTTTCGAAGAATTAGATATCTAGGAAAACTTGACTATATAAGTCTCCTTTCACTATATAAAAGAAGTACTACATTTATTCACTTATCATATTTAGATCATTGTCCTAATGTTGTTGTTGATGCACAGGCATCAGGTTGTAAAATTATATGTTCTTCTACGGGTGGAACTTCTGAAATAGTGTCTAACGGCATAGTGATAAAAGAATCTAACTGGGATTACTCACCAATTAGACTTTACGTACCGCCCAAATTAAACTTCAATAATAGCTATGAAATTAAAACAGAAAGTAAAGATACAATTGACAAAGTATCAGAAAAATATTACAATGCAATGAAAGGAATACTGTAATGGGCTTAGGTGGATATTTAACTTGGACAGCAGCTGCAAGAGCAATTAGAAAAGTAACAGGTGACAATATAAAAATGTTACCTGTAGAACAGCGCGGTAGTTTTTTAAAACTAATTCAAAGTCCTGCTTTTAATTATAATCCTGATTTTTTTACAGGTGAAAGTAATGCAGTAGCAAATCAAATGTTATTACCTCTTGTATTGAACAATCCTGATGCAAACTATTGTAAAAACGATACACAAAGGAAAGCATTTCATAGATATGATAAGCATATAATTGAGCAAATATGTGATTGCTATGGTGTGAAAAATCCTGAACTTAAATGCATTATAAATCTACATGATACAGAAAAAATATTTGCAGAAGATTATCATGATTGTATTTTAAAAGGTGAAAAATACATAACAATTGAACCATTTTCAAAAGATAATTATACGCCAAACAGAAGGTACCCACTTGAAAAATGGCAAGCAATTGTTGATTCATTGTGCAATAAGATTAAAATAATTCAAGTTGGTAATCTTGGAGCCCCTGTTTTAAATAATGTAATCAATCTAACGGGTGATACATCTTTTAGAGAGGCAATTGCTGTGATAGAGAGGTCAGAATTATTTTTGGCAACAGAAAGCGGATTGGTACATGCAGCTACTGCAGTCGACACAAAAGCAGTTGTAATCATAACAGGATATCAATCAGAAAAGATGGTAGCTTATCCACAGAATATTAATGTAAATATTGCATCTCATGGTCCTTGTGGGCTGAAAGTTGAATGTCCGGATTGTAAAAAAGATGCAAATGACCACGACTGGACAAAAATTGCATCGCTTGTAGAAAAAGAGTTATGTCTATAGTTTTTACAAATGGTTGTTTTGATATTCTACATAGAGGTCACTTAGAGCTTTTAAAATTTTGCAAAGGTAATGGTAATACTGTTATTGTTGGTCTAAATAGTGATGAAAGTATCAAAAGATTAAAAGGTAAAGATAGACCTATAAACAATCAAAATGATAGAAAGTTTTTTTTAGAGTCATTAAAATATGTTGATAAAGTTTTTGTATTTGACGAAGATACACCTTATAATTTGATTAAGAATATATTACCTGATTTGATAGTAAAAGGTGGGGATTACGCACCTGAAGATGTTATAGGTAATAATTTGTGTAGGGTGGTTATATTTGATGTCGTCGAAGGATACTCAACAACAAAAAAAATACAAGATATTATTGATCGGTGAACTGTGCCAAGATGTTTATGTTTTTGGAAAAGTTAACAGGATAAGCCCAGAGGCTCCTGTCCCTATCATTAAAAAAACTAGAAAAGAATTTAAAGAGGGAATGTCCGGCAATGTATATAAAAATATTATTCAAATGCTCCCTAATGCAGAAATTATTGCACATCAAAATGAAATAAGTAATATTAAAAAGATTAGATTTATTGATGAAAAATCTAACTACCAGATAATGAGATATGATATAGAAAAGCCTATTGAAAATTTTGATATTAAAAGCATTCAATTTCAAGAATATGATGCAATTATTATATCAGACTACGATAAAGGTTTTTTAACAGATTCAGCAATTGACTATTTAACAACAGCTTTTAATTCTAAAATATTTGTAGATACAAAAAGAAAAAATTTAGGAAATTTTAAAAATTCAATTATTAAATTAAATGAAAATGAAAGTAAGAATTCTATTCATAAGCATAAATCGTCAAAAATCATAACCACACTAGGTCAGCTAGGTTGTACGTATGAAGAAAAAATATACAGTACTGATACAGTTGAAGTTTATGACGTCTGTGGCGCAGGAGATGTATTTCTGGCAGCTTTAGTTGTTAGGTGGATAGAAACTAAGGATATGCATAGTGCAATTAAAACAGCAAACAGGTGTGCTGCTTTAAGTGTAACAAAATTAGGCTGTTACGCAATTTCTAGAGAAGAGTATGAAAACTTACGTATTTGATATTGATGGGACAATATGCAAAAAGGAAGATAATCAAAATTATGAACAGTCATTGCCGATCATATCAAGAATATTAATTATTAATAGTTTATATGATAAAGGAAATACTATAATTTTTCATACTGCAAGAGGTATGGGCAGATACAATAACAACATAGAAAAAGCAAAAAGTGTTTTCTATGACTTAACAGTTAAACAATTGCACTCTTGGGGTGTAAAATATCATGGGTTATTTTTAGGAAAACCATCAGGTGACATATATGTCGACGACAAAGGACAAAGTGATAAAATATTCTTCAGATATTTTAAAGAAGACAAAAATAGAGATTAAGCATGTACCGAAAGGTTGGGGTTACGAAAAGTGGATAGTTAATTGCAAAGCTTACTGTGGAAAGTTATTATTTTTTGAAAAAGGTAAAAAATGCTCATGGCATTATCATAAAATAAAAGATGAAGTTTTCTACTTACAATCTGGTAAGTTATTAGTAACATTTTCCGAAGATGATGATATTGATAATGCAACATCAATAATCTTGAACGCCGGCGAAAATTTTCACGTTTATACAGGTTTGCGTCATCAAATGTATGCGCTGGAAGATAGTGAGCTTTTTGAATTTTCAACAGAACATTTTGATGAAGATAGTATAAGAATTAAAAAAGGTGATTAATGAAAGTCTATTTAAATAGAAAACCCGTAGTAGGCCCATGGGGAGGCGGTAATAAAACTTTGTCACTGCTTTCAAAAAGTTTATTAGAAGAAGAGGGTATTGATTTGGTCTATGACTTAAGTCACAGAGATATTGATATTATATTTTGCATTGACCCTAAACCAGATAATACAGGTATCTGGTATCAAAATTTTTTAGATTATAAAAGTAATATAAACAATAATGTTAAAATTATTCAAAGAGTTGGTGATTTAGGTACACATAGAGGTCAAGAAATCACCAAACTGGTACATCAAACTATTAATATGTCTGACTTCTTAATTTTTCCAAGTGATTGGGCAAGAAAAGCAATTGGTTTTAAAAAGTCAAATTATGTAATAATACAAAATAGCCCGATGAAAATATTTTATACAAACAGAACTAAACAAAAAAAGATTAATAGAGAAAACATAAAAGTAGTGACGCATCATTGGTCAGATAATCCTAAAAAAGGATTTCAAACCTATCAAGAGTTTGGAAGTTTAATCAAAGATAAAAAAAATATTAGTTTTACCTATATCGGTAGATATAATCAAAACTATTCTTCAGAAGGTATTGAAATAATTGAACCTAAAAATGCTGATGAATTATCACAAATTTTACCAAACTTTGATATATACTTAACAGCTTCAGAATTGGAAGCTGGAGCTAATCATGTTTTAGAGGGATTAGCTGCGGGTTTACCAGTTTTATATAAGACAAATGGTGGAAGTATAGAAGAATATTGTTTTAATTATGGTTTTGAATATTATGATACTGATTCGCTTTATGAAGCTTTAAAAAACTGTATTTCTAATTACAAATTTATTGTTGATAAAGCTTATGATTACAATGATATTCTATCAAATCAAATAAAAGATTATTTAGACGTAATAAAACATGTCTATAGCGGAGAAAAATATGATACTAAAATGGAAGTCTAAAGAATATAAAAGCTATTACAATCAAGATAGGTATTTTTATATACACAGCGAGTTGCAAAAATCTGATAAATTTACTTTTGATGGTGCTGAGACAATAAGAAAGACTGCAACATTTATAGGTGAAGATAAGAACATATACATGGATAGTTCAGATGGTATTAATGACGATTTAGATATAAATGAGTACTGTGGTAGAATAAAAAGAATTATAATTGATTGTGAAGGCAAACCATTTCTATTTTTTAAGGCAGCATATTCAAATGAAAAATCATCAAAGATTGTTGAGTTAGCAGAAGCTAATAATGGAAAAGTTATTCCATTTTTTAAGTGGTCTTTTAATCAAAATTTTTATAATCATGTTTTAGGTAGAAGAGCTGCCATCAATACTCAGTTTAAGGATGTTAAAAAAGAATATGATATTGGATATTTTTGTGGCTTAGACCCTTATAAATATCCGCGACCTAGCAAGGAAGATCCTTCGATATCGTGGTCTGATCATAAACACTTTCACTTAAAAGGCTTTAGTGAAAATGAAGGAAGCTTCATAAACAATTCTAGAAAAGATGTTTTTGATAAGATTAAAGATTCTGGGTATAAAGTTTTACATTTACAAAATTTATCATACTTGGATTATATTGAAGCTAGTTATAAATGCAAAATAATAATGAATCCTCCAGGTATGGGAGAGTATACATCTAGACTTGTTGATCAGTGCTATTTAGGAAATTGTATTGCAATGAGAACTAATTCATATGATCAAGGTTTAACTTGGAAAAATCATATACCACAGATTGATTTAAAGTCTGATAATTTCAAAGATCAGTTTGATGAAGTTATAGAAAATCACGAAATTCATGCAAAAAAGTGTCAAGAATATTTTGATACTTGTTGGACACC
>Ga0080013_1000977_pt1 | contig 38918 bp, 27 predicted proteins | sample ETNvirenome_6_85_FD_69236 | JGI IMG/M metagenome (GOLD analysis project Ga0080013, IMG submission 69236) | Marine viral communities from the Pacific Ocean - ETNP_6_85 (SPADES assembly) (version 2) | ecosystem: Environmental > Aquatic > Marine > Oceanic | place: Pacific Ocean | collected 2013-06-19 | reverse complement strand
AGACCCTTCTTCGTATATACACTATAATCCTTTTCAGCCTTTCTCTTAACCTTAAATACCATCCACTGAAGTTCTTCCTTGTTCTCCAGCATCTTGTCAACAAGACTGCGGATCTTAATAGTTGCATTTGACTTTTGGAATGCAGAGCCCTTTGTAGGCGCACAGTTCTGCCAGATGTCCATAAGATCCTTTTGGGTAAATTGCATACTGAATTCAAAGGCGTAGAAAGCGAAAGGCTTCACTCCCTTATGGTTCTTGAGGAAGTCCATGGTCGGCGGGAACACGTACTTGTTAAGCAGTGCTAATTGGGTTACATATTCTTGTGATCTCATCTCAACGTTAAAGAACTCGCGGTTGCCCCTAACCGTGATGAAGGGTACGCATACGATTGCTTCTTCGACTGTTTTCTCGTCTGCGAAGTCGCCAATTCGCTTTTTAGAGGGGGTGAGTCCCACAATTTCAGTTAAAGGATTCACATCGATTGTTCCGCCGTATGTGGAGGAACTGTACTGGGTGGGAAGATTTTCAATAGATAAATGGATTCCTTCTGATCCTGAAAGTGTCTTGCCGTATTGATGCCACATACCGCGAACCTTAGGCGCCGAATTTAGCAAAGATCCCGGAGAAAAGGTGTAGAAAGGCGAATTTGTATTAAGACCGTGACCCGCGTCACTGCCAAGACCGAGGCCCTGTACAGCAGACGCCGAAGCGGGCACACCAAAGAAATTCAACATGGGAGCTTCAAATTTAGTCTGGATTAACCAACGAGCCTGCTGCGTATTGGTATCGGGAGGTACCACAAGAAGTTTTTCAGATATATCGACGCTCGAAGTAACTTGAGGCCTGACCACATCATAACCGGGAGCATAATCCTGAAAAAGCCATGCCGAAAACTTTTCGTCGCCGCCGATGATTCCAGTGGTGCCGACGGCGGCTGCATCAGCAGAAACTTTAGTAAATTCAGTAACCTTATTGCCCAAAATCTCATCTAATGTTACTTTTCCACTATACGGCGCCTTAAAGATTACATTAGCTTCACACGAACCATACCAGTGAGGGGGCAGCCATGGCTCATAGCTAATACGATCGTTCGAGATACCGGGCTCCAGGTATGTTGTCCCCCCGGGGACGCCAACCTGGGATCCCCTCAGCTGGACAGGGGGGCCGAATGCTGAGTCGCGGCTGTACATTCCAAAGGTTCTTTCGAGGGGAAAGCCACTCTCAGAAGCAGATAAATTAGTTCTTGCAAGCTTTATACGCATTCCATAATATTTGTCTTTTTTAACTGCCAAGAACTCTTCTTCCGGCTTCGAAACAAAGGACTTAAGTGGTTGCTGGAAAAAATTCACAGTTTCGCACAAGAAGTTGTCTATGCCTAGCTTGTACAGTGGTGACCGGGTATTGCCTTTATAGAGTATCCTGGGCGTGGAGCCATCGGCAGTTAGCCCCAAACTAGAACTACCGAGACCTGTATCATATAAAAACTTGCGTGCACGCCGCTTAACGCTTTCTTCGTCGCCATGTTTATTTATTGCATTTATAGAAAGATAAGTATCCGGATCTCTAATAGCTTCAAAGGGTATGGGTTGGCCATAGAAGTTAGTACCATAGAGGTCCTGTGCGCCGCGGGAAACAATCCGAAGATTGTAGAAGGGCCACTTTCCTGCCGAAGATATTCCAGTCGCTGAGAGAGCACTGAGATGGAAATAGCCAGTTCCATCCAGATTAGACTCGCGATAGCCTGCAACTCCGGGATCGTTGACGCCCGGCACGCCGAAAAAAGAAGCTGTAGTTGCAGAATCGACCGAAGCGGTCAGACCAAGCCCGTTGCCCCCAACCAACACAAGGCTGCTGCATGCAATACCAGATTTAATTGTATTAAACAAAATTCCCGGTGCCATAAGCGGCTCTAACAGAATTCGTTTGGTAATCTTCTGCGCTCCGTTCCAATTGCCATCATTGAATGGGAAGGAAGCAATAGGTCCCATAGATTGAGATAGTAATCTACCTAACTCTACCGTTCTTTCAGCCGGGTAAAATCCCTTATAAGGGAGGAACTGCATCAGAGCATCACAACTTAATTCTATAGCATACCTCTTTAACTGTGCGCCGGCGCTAGTGGTTTTGTTGGCAAGCTGCTTATCTACAACCTTAAAATACTTCATGAAATCCGATGTAGAATAAACCTTATAAAAATCTTCATTGGTGCTATTTGCCTGGATCGCTCCAGTTACATTGAAAAGATTATCTACATCAGCAAGGAAATTGCCATTGTGATCATCAAAGTACCTTGACAGGTGATCACTAATTCTAAACTCTGGAATAATGGACATATTCTTACCAAGTTTTTGAACATTTTCCATATATCCTTCATAGGGCTTATAGGGCATTGAAGCGCTTTCATGAGCTGTCCAGCTTTGATAACCAAATAGTAGACCAGTACCGCGCGCTGGGCGCGAGGTGCCACCCGGCTGGACTAGGTGACCGACTGAACCTGTAGAAAGAACACCGTTCCTAATTGGCATTGTATACGCCAAAGACGCAGTAATAGAGGAAACACCCTTCTGGCTGTAAAGACCAAATCTAGCATATGTGTTCATTAGTTCGCCAGCCTGAGAACCCATATAGCCCGCGGGCTCAATGGAATCTGCGGTTTGACCACCGGGCATGATGCCGCCCCCCTGCACAACAAGTCCGCGGAGTCCCCCGGGAGGATAAGAAGCCTGCTGAGCTGGATTGTCTGGGGAATGGGTCAGCGCCATCGGTGCATCCAGTGGCCACACACTCTCGCCTGGGTCATAGAAGCCCTGGGAGTTTGGCTTGGGCGGGATCTGAATTGAACGATACTTACGTACTTCATTCCAAACATCATCAAAGTTATATGCTTCACGAACTCGGATTCTCTTTTGTCCGGTATTAGTCGCGGCAGGATAAATCTTCTGTCCATATTTAACAACCGCGCTCAAATTGGAATCAAAGAGATAGTCTGCTGCAGCATTAAAGGCATTTCCTACATCTGGTCTAATTCGCTCTCCCAAAGACAAGCGATTATTGAGTCCTTGATTGGTGAAATAGTCCATGTTATTCTGATAACTAACCTTGAGTCTCAGATCGTTGTCTTTGTTTCCGCCGGCACGATCTTCGAATACAAACTCAATGGGCTTGGCGGTATCGTAAACGACCGGCATTTCGGTATAATCCACAAATTTGTTGGCTTGCTTGCCTTGTTGTAGACCACGGCGAGACTTAGTTGGCGCCGGGGGTATAAGAACGCCGATCTTGTTCTCCTTGCGCAATTGACGCGCAACTTTGTGCTCACCGGTTCTTATCTGTTTCCACGTGGGATGTCCATAAGGTCCATTACGACCCAGATTAAGAGTGTTAAAAGATGTGGCGTAATCAGATTCAAAGGTTTTAAGGTCAGGTGCAGTATTGCGAACGGGCATAAGAGACCCCGACGTTGGGAAGGTCGAGGTGAGCATCGGGATTTCGCCCAGTGCGATGGCGCCGGCGTTACTTTGAGAATATGCAGTGGGAATCGCGTGGTTGTAGGGCGTGTCCGCGCGGTCTCCGGCGCCCGGGCTGAAGCGATACCAAGCCACCAAATCCTCCGGGAGAAGCTGTTTGATATTTGTTGCGGCGCCGTTGTTATATAACGCGGCGGCCTGGGAATCATTCAAAATCGTATTCCATACGGCTAGGTCAGCAAACATTCCATCCCACGTGCCCTGCACGGTACCCAAGCCATAGCCTGCATAGTAAGAAGAATTTCCTACAGTCATATCGGTGAAATTAGAGGATAATCCTACATATGAACCAGTCGGTCGCGTACGGCAAGCTATATTACCGCCTGATCCGCCGATGGCTGAACCAGAGACAGTGTATTTTCGTCCATTAACATAAAAGATAGGATTGTTTGAAGCAGAGGACCCATCATAAGTCATTACAACATGATACCACTTTCCATTCTCAATAGTGGATCCGCCCGTTTCGTCGCAAACAACCCAGGAACCGGTGGCTGTCGAGAAGTTACTTGCGTATAACGATAAATAGCCATCATCGTCGACCGTTGTAAAGAAAGTGCCTGGTTGCGCTCGTACGGAGCCGTACATATTAGAATTACCAAAATTAAAAATTCTAGGCCAGTGCGCAGGGGTCGAATATTGGTGTACTGTATTATAGTTATATGCATTCTTGCCCGGACCGTCTCTTCTCATCCACCATGTCCAGGACATTTGATTTGCATTTGTCGAACCGGTGCCGATAAGTGCGTCCCACTCATATATGTGCCCAAAATATGTTGTCCCCCAGACGTTGTTAAAGTGCTGTCCATCACGAGAAGAGATTACAGGGGTTGCCTCATAATTTGTCGGTACGGTTTGGGGACCGCCTAGGCGGCGCGGGGTAAGCGTTGCAGGCCACTCAGGAGTAGGATCTCCGGTCGGGGGTTCTACAACCGTGGCACCCTGGATATGGAGGCTCGTATCTACAGGGTCTACAATCATTGTGTTCAAGCCAACATGCAAGGGCTCTCTACCGAAAAACATCAATCTATCTGATCCGGTAACTGGAGTGGGGCGCCCCCACCTAGTAGTGTTAACTCTTTGAATACGAGGGCCCCGAGAAAAAGCATCTCCGTGAGTAGCGATACCTTCGAGAGAAGTGGCTTTTATACAACTCGGCGCCTGGAGATCATAAAAAGTATCTTGCGCCGGGATGGGACGATATGCTGGATGTGATTGTAAAGAAGAAGTAACCCAACTATATTGTTGCACAGATCTCGGAATTGGATGCTGTACAAACAAGTTGTCATACTGAATGGATCGCTGCACATATTTGGGTGAATTCGTGCTCTCAAATTTAACATTACCATTGAGATAAACAGACGAAAGCGGCATCGTGGCGTTGCGCGTCTCTTTGACTGGATAGGTGGGGTAAGACCCAGTGAACCACTTCTGAATAGCATTAAGAACGCCCAGAGTGTTCCAGGCATCAGCACCATCATGGCGCGCTGGGTTGTCCGAATAACCATAAGAAGTATCGGTGCCTCCTATTTGAGAGCCAGAAAATTGATGAAAACGATAATACGCGACAAGATTGGTTAATAAATCAGTAGGATAGGATCCCGAAGTGGAGGGATGTGGTAGACCCAATTCATTATACTCTTGGCGTACAGTTTCTGTGGAAGCTTGTTTAACCATTGAACTATCAAAAAGATCAAACGTATATCCTCCGTTATAAAGGCTCTGAATTGGTGTCGTAGTCAAGGAGCGATGAACATACCACACCATTTCGCTCATAGAACCAATCCACGGATATGATGACGTAGCGTTAAAAGTCCTCAAGGGGGTGCCGCCATCGCCGCTGGCGCCGAGGGATAGTTGCGAGTTCACCTGCAAGGGGACTTGTAATATGCCGGTTCCACTACCCGTGATCCTCAGTTGCCAGTCTTCAACACCATTGATATACATTCTCAAAAACTTTTCGTCGATCGTTGAGTTGTTGAGCCCCTGTTTGCGAACCAATGCAATATGGAACCACCGATTTAAGGGGGCTGCGCCGGCGCATTCTATAAGACCATTTTCAGAGCCTGAGTAATGCCACACCATTTTGTCGTCGCTTTGGTTATAATACAGCGACGTTTTCTCTTGTCCATTATCAACAGTAACAGCAAATACATTATGCCGACCCAAGGATGGTGTACTTGAGACATCTCCCGAGGGAGGCATATTGGGCGAGTTTGCATCAATATAAAGCCATGTTGCCATGGACCAGTTGGAGACAGGATTTGGGGTGAAATTCATATATGCGTTGTACAGCGTAGAACCGTATGCCGCTCCGCCTATCGCGCCGCTAGCCACAGTTCCCAGGGCATATCCAACTCCAGACTCATAGGGGCTATCAAATTTAGCAGCATGCCCAGTGACCTCTTTCATTACCACCTTAGCATTCCGATTGGTCTTATGATAAGACGGAACGGTCACATATGTCTGAGGCACCACTTCCCCGAAGACTCCATCTGCACCGAACCTGCCACTGTGAAGCCTAGAAAGCTGCCTAAGACCTCGCGGTCTTCCGATCTGATCTCGGACCTGAATGGTGCCTGAAAGTTCGCCGTAGACTTGTCCAAGAGATCCTGTATTTCCAAAGTTAAGGGTGCGGGGGCTTCGGTAAGGAGACGCATTGTAAACTGACATCTCTTCATGCGCTGGGTCCATATATCCGGGGGAGTTGACTTCATAGCCAGCACCGCCTGCACTAAAGCGATTTACAATAACAGATTGATTGGAATTCGCGCCGGTTCGATTAGGCAACTCATAATCTAGATTGCCTCTCGGGTTCTCTATAAGACTTCCGTATGCGCTGTAGGGAGGGAATTCAGGCGAAATGCCAGAGTCAGCGTTCGTCGGTTCACTGAAATTGTTAGCAGTACCGTTAGCAAACCCCATTTGATCATGAAAAGTGCCGTCATTGGCATCGCGACTATCATCTCCAAGTGGATACCAAGCAATTAGACCGTTCGGAGTTGGATTTAGTCCGCCGGTACGACTGTCACTCCCAATATGTCGCAAGTTGATGCGGCCGCCGGCGGAGTAAATTGTCGACGCTTCTGCAGCTGAAAGTTCCTTGCCCCATACCGCAAAGTCACAGATATATCCATCATAACAAAGGGCTGCGTCTCCAATTCGTAGTATATCGGCTATCGCTATATTGTCGCTAGTTGCGCTACCTAAAGTACCATTATCAAGTGCTCCATTAATATACATATTGGGCTTGTTGCCGGTCCCAGCAGCAAGAGTTACAACCACGTGGTACCATGTCCCAGCTGAAATTGTCGAAGAAAACACATATGGGTCGGTGCCGCTCTTGCCAACTACAAATCTAAGTTTGCTAGAGTTAATTTGCATACTATAAGTTGGGGTAGAAGTGTCGCCGAGTTTGAAAATCCAATATCCGGACGGGAGCGAGTCAGCATTCAACCACATTGAAAAACTAACAGGCTTCGCAGCTGCCCCGGCGCCGCCGACAGCAGCCTCCCAATCGCTGCCGCCCGCAACCCCTGCGTCAATATAATCATTGTTACCATCAAAATGAACAGATTTCCCAGCTTGGGGTGTAAGAGGAAAGCGCCCGCGAGTAGACAATGTTTCTGGGTAGCGAGCAAAATCATATGACTGATCGTTGAAGTAGAAATCGTTTTGAGTGCGGCCAGATGTCTGCACCACTTCATAATTCTTCTGGTAGTTTCCGATCTTCCCATGTGCTAGCGTACCCGGGAGGTTCGTGCCCACTGAAGAAGTGGTCATCTTAATATTCTGAATGTTTATGGGGCGTTTGGCACCAACGTTGCGCAGGCGATGAGCAGTGGGAACATCTTTATCAAATCCCTCTGCGGCGCCGCCATCATAGTTGGGGGGCACGATGCCAATCATTGGTGTTTCAAAGTCTGCGCCGTCTTTGGATAGAACTTTATCGAACTTTATCTTCCAACCTTCAGCGCGGTAGCGGGCACTATCAGATCCCTCATTTAATTCAGTGTGTCGATATTGACGACCGCCAACAAACTTCTCTGTAAAGGGTCCCTGGAGAGGTGTGTCGCTGTCATGGACGATGTCGTGATGCAGGTTTGTAATCTCAATATCCGGAGCATAGTTTTGGATAACTTGAAGGTTTTGTCCTGTAGCGACTGAGGAAGAGTAGATGCTAAATGGTGCTATCAGGTTGCCGTCGCCTGCATTGAGATCATCATTATCTCGATTGATATCCGGATTCAATCCAAATCCTAGGCGCTGCTTAAAAGCCGGATGATAAACATCCTTCGTATTCATTAGCTCCTCAACTTCGCGTCGGAAGCCAACCATGATATTTTCAGCTGCACCATTCCTTACTGAACCAAATGGGGTGGTGGCCACGAAGACAAAGTCGGTCTTCTTATTGATACCAAATCCAACACCACCCAGTGTTGAATTGCCTTCTGCACCAAATTTATAGGGAGCCTGCTGTGCTCTCTTGTTGGTGGCTTTAACATTCGCCAATATAGTTTGCTTATTTTTCAACAAGCCGGGATCTGCCGAGGGTGTGTCTTCGACTAATGCAATCGTATTTCGAGCAGCCTCAGATTGCCACCAAATAGAATTCTTGTCACCCGGCGAGAAGGATTCTCCCTGCGCTGGAGCTGGCGCATGAATGAATTTCCAGTTCTTAAAGTTAATCGGCTGAGAGGCACCAATCTGTCTTCGTGTGGCAGCGTTAGCAGAGAAGAAGCCGACACCAGCGGGATTATCTTCGGGAGAACCACCCTGTGGCATCTGTGTCGAGTTACCCTGTAATGTTCCTTCCGGGTCGGCTGCTTGCTGCTTAACATTCTGAATCTTGTGTTGATATTTGCTTCGTTCGAGCATGTGGCTCTCAATAACCGTTCGCACATTCTCTGCGAAATCAGCAGAGGCAGGAACAAGCTGCTGCAACATCATTGTGAGAGATGAATCGAACCACTTATAGAATTCATAGAACTTCTCAAAATCGATTTCAGAATTGGAAACACGCTCGAAGAATCGCTGTCGCAGAACCTTCAACCCCTTATATTCGGGGCGATAGCGATTCACTGGCGCGCCGATGAGATTATGGATATCCTTGAGCGTAGCGAAATAGTTGATCATTTCAACCGAGAGCGCTTGGGCCATACTCTTCTCAAAAGCAAAGAAGTAGTTAACGGGTCGTGAGTCGCGAGTAAACACCTGTTGTTCCTGGGCGCCTAAGACTGTGATCATGTCACTGGAGTGAACGTTCTCTGGTAGTTGTAGCTTGGAGGAGATCACGTGGTCTTTGTCGACAACCTTTGTGGAAGACTCTAAGAAGCCATAGCCCTTGGCTGGGTATTGATAGCCCAGAATATTCCCAAGCGCATCAAATCTAGCTGCTGTGTCAATTGAACCCGATGATTCATCCGCTACCGCGAATTGTCCGCTAGCATTTGATCCGGTGTTCTCAGCAAACTCCCAATTGAATACAAGAGTATCCGACTGCAATACCTCGCCAAACGACGCGGAAGCATTAAACGGAAACGCATAACGATTGGGATATAGAGACCCGTAGTTTTGAGTATCGTAAGCATGCCCAACCAATACATCATCTTCTAAGTAATCATACCAATAACGGCATGCATTTATCTTAACATCAGACGTCTGGAGAACGGCACCAGTGAAGTTGGTTCGGTGGGCGCCGATGAAGGCTCTCTTGCTGCCCGTCACAAAGCCGGCGCTCGATGTCACGTAAGTAGGCGCGGCGAGGTTGAACTCGTTGCGTACGACCCCGGCGTCTAGCTGGACGCCATGAAGCTCTATGGTGTATTTGTCAACTCGGGTAGCACTGCCAGCGGCGCCGTTCACTTGACCAGCCTGAGGATAATTGAGAGGTTTAATCCGAACTGCTAAATTCCAGTAAGTATTGTTATAAACGTTTTCATACAAATCCGACGCCATTGAATAGGGTACATGGGTTCCAGCAGTTCCTGTGAGTACGAAACGAACACTATCAGAAGTTTGTTCATCGCGGACGGCATAAACCTGGAAGTTAGCGCTATCAGCCGGGGAAGTGGCCCAGGTAGTATAATTTTCATTATTGTGAACTGCATGCACGCCAAAAAGCGAAGCGCTAACAGTATTAGTGTTGTAATAAAATGAGGCATTCTCGTCGGGCTTTAGTGGAAAAAGGATGTCTGCTTCTAAAGTTTGTGCAAAACCGGTTGCGGATGCGCTAGTTTGAGGCAGATATCCCTTGGTGTTAGTGGTGTCGCTGCCCTGAGATTGGTACACCGTAGCAGATGTGTTATCAGGCGTATTAAAATCAACGAACTTATCAACGACAGAAACGGTGCGGCGATTTTCTCGAACTTCATATTCGATTCCGTCGCCATACATGTTTAGTTTAACAAGATCGTCGTCGATGCCGAAGCAGCGAATTAAATTACGGAAAGACTTTTCAGTTCCCTTGGTTTTATAAATGTAAACCAAGTTATTATAGATGTTCTGATAAATGGTATTCTTAATATCAGCCAGCGATTTTTCATAAATGCGATCTTCGCTGCGATCTGCTAGCTTTTCAATGATGTCAGCATCGATAAATAATTCCGGAACAGCCAGCCCTGCTGAGCTAACGAGGCGACCCGCGAACGGAAGGGGCTTATGGCTTCCAGATGCATAATTGATATTCCCCAGGCTGGGAAGAGACTCAACCTGAAGCTGTAGCGTATCAAAATAGCTGGACATAATTTGTACGAGCTGCTTGAGTTGACGTTGCCCCTCATTATCTTCTTCCGTAATCCATGCGGGGATAGAATTATAAATGGCAGCATTATTTGTAACGTCATAGCTGGATCCAGTAAGACGCATGCGTGTTGCCAATGCAGAAACTTCAGGATGAAATGCATAGATAATCGGATCCTTAAATTCTTTGCTAGCAGCATTCGAAAGGACAATAGCTGAACCAGTCGCCCTGGAAGCTGATGAATATCCGGTCCAACTACCATTACTGATACGTCCCGAATAATCAAGAAGAACGGAATCCGTGGCAGCTACACCGGTAATTCCTTCGTTAAACTTGTAGTATACTCCTAGATCGGTGTTTACCTTGTCTAGAGTCGTCTTAAAGGGTTCAGGATCATCATTAGTTCCGCCGCCCACCTGAGTGAACCAATGGCGACCAATCTCTTTGCCGCTACGTTCTGTCTTCCAATATCGGAACTCATCTAGCGAAGCCGAAAGCTTGCCAGAATATTGAGCGGCAGAAGAACTGACTGGTGAGGAAATCAATGCGCCGATGTTTGCCCTCAAAGCGCCTGTGACCTCATTGAGATCCATGGAGCTGCCAAGAACTTGTGATCGGTTCAGATTTCCATCAAGGTAGAAATTCGTAAGCACTCCATTAGACGCCGACATCATGGTAAGTGCATAATGGTGCCAGGTTCCATCTGCGATGGCTTCACTGGTCAGTGTGCTGTCAGCAACAGATTGCATTTCAAAGCCATGTCCGCCAGACAATACCGTTGCACGAAGACAATCTGCGCCAGAGGCGCCGGTTAATTCTAATCTAAAGCGTCCTTGTTCATCGACACCCCCGGTAAAATCCGTTACATCAACTATAGTAGGGCCGGTGACGTTTGCAAGAGCGGCGGCGACATTGCCACCAGTCCCAGCAGCGTCCATAGTAAGTGTAAGTTGAGTGTTGCTTGAACCTTCGGCTGCCGTAATACCTGGGACACCCGCCGTACCCCTTGAGCCAGCGCTCGCCGGGATTATACGAGAATTAGAAGTATTATTTATAGCTCTTTTGATCAAGGTTGCGGTGCTCGAATCTGATTCACCAAGAATACCAATACCAATTTGATTCGCCGCGGCTGGGGTACCAGTGGTTTCCGAGGCATCTAAAAGTATTGTAATTGCACCAGCGCCGCCCGTAGTATCCCCGCCATTTGCTGCAGGAATCGTAATCGTAATCGTACAATCGCCGCCATCTGCAACTACACCAGTTGTATCAATTGCGTCGACGGCAGTAGCTTGAATTCGTTCGATGCCATTCCAGAGGTCGAAAATAACTTCTTTTTCGGTTTTTGTGAGATCAAAAGCATCCTTCTTCATCCAAAACTCTACAGTGGCGCCCTTGCTTAAAAGGTCAAATTGTAAGTTATTGGTTCGGTTTAAGGCAGTTTCGTAATAGTTTGCGCCGGTAAGCTGAGTTGAATAGGGGGACATCCCGTCAGGATTGGGGTGAGGTCCGCCTTTGAGAAAAATGTATTCTACATCTGCAGGAAGTCCATAACCTTCCTTCTTAGCAGAGACGTTGCCCCACTCACCGGCCGACATATTAATATATCCATTGGTGCGCGGATATTCATTCTCGAAAACATGAAGATCTAAATAAGTGGATTTATTCTCCCACTCTAATCTTTCGCGGAGCGATCCATCATAAGGATAATCCTCATAAATGCGCCGTAGCGACTGAGCGTAATACTCTTCTGCAGAGCCATACCGGGCGAAGTTTTTAGGATATTTAAAATTAACCTGGGGAATAAACCGCTCTTCGCGGATTATATCCTCGGTATGATATGCAGCAGATTCTACTTCTTCGCCTATTTCGGCAGCGGATTTGTTCGATAGTGCTTGAAGAGATTTTGCTTTTTCGTAGTAGTCCTTTAAACTCATGCTTTAATTATCAATCAACTCTAAATTTGAACGTTTGTGGTTGTTCTTGCCATGCCCCTATACTATCATTATAATAGGATAAATTTATCGTATACATATATCCAGCTTCCAATAGTGACATGTCGAGATCGAAATAGTTACCTTGCTTATCATATGACAAATATGTACTGTATTCCGAACCTGTGCCATATGGGACCGCATTATAGTTATCAGTGACCCGGCGCACATTGTATGAGGCACTCGTAATAATATCAGTTGGATTATTTGCGTTAGCCTTTACATAGATGGTGGGATTCCAATTTCTATCGCGCACAAAGAATCTAAATCGAGCTGTGTCAGCAGTCGAATAAGATTTTTTGAGATTTCTACAGCTAGTAATTCTTTGGAAGGTCGGCGCCGTGTCGTAGGTGGGCATGTGCTCCGGGAAGATCGAGCCAGTAAAATACTGGATTGTCCCGAGACCCAGGGGTGCACCGGTGGTGTCGTTATGCCACACATCATACATGACGGTCAACCCCTTTGGTAGATCCGTCGAAAGTGCTGCAGTTATGGCCATGTCGGCGGAATAAACCCCCCTGGATACCCAAGAAGCTGTCGTATTGAAATTGCCGTCATATAGAGTTAACTTTGAGCCGGTAGGGGCGGTCGAACCTGAGAAAAGAGAAACCATCAGAGTGTTCCCGTTTTCAACCACAGGAATGTTTACCAAACGACCGCGCACATAATTGTATAAATATAGTTTATTAATGTTGTCCTGAGCCGGCGCCAGAGAGCTAGAATAATAGAAATTTTCTCGATCGTCCGAGACACGAGAATCCCAGCGCGCTTCGATAACCGGGCGCTTGAAAAAGAATTCAGTTGAACGCGCAAAAAACTTCTTGGTATAATAGGACTGTTGGGCTCCGGTAGGATTATCAATCAGGACGGAAGTGTCAGCGCCAGTTGAACTAGAAAAATAAGCTTCATCGGTGGTTGCGAGGCGAATTCCAAATCCATAGTTATCATAGGTGCTGTCGACCCATTGCTCAACAATTCTGGTTACATCTAGCTCAATATCTTCATAACCGCGCTCGAACGTAATAGAATAAGTTGAGCCCGGGTCAGTCGTGATATAATCTCCTCCAATGCTGGTCCAATCAACGGAATCAGTTGCTCTGAGCCAGTTAGAAGTTCCGAGATCCTTGTATTCATCCATATCGAGACCGGTACCCTCTGTCCAAGACCGAGACACGGGCGCGACCGTCAAATTAAAATCTTGTGGTAAGGTGAAAGGATGTGCTGCATTATAGACTCGTAAGTAGAATGAAACACTACCAGACGCCGGAATGCTGCCGGCTGCACGATCCGAGATGATAGAAGCAATAGGGAACCGCATAAGAGCGCGTGAAAGCTCTTGAGATTGTCCGGCAGATCCAGAGGTTTGTCCATAAATAGAGAAAACTTCAATGGAATCGGCATATCCCATATTAGATCCCGTACCGCGAGTAGAGAGATCAGCTTCATAAGCATTAGTGATAGTAGTGTCGGCATCTGCGACGTAACGAGCAATGGCCATTATCTAATCGATCCTTTAATATCAGCGTTTGGGAACTTTAACTCAAACACAGTTGTCTCGTGGGCTCTAATCATACGACCATCCGAAGACAGATTACTATAAAAATCATAGTTGCTTTCTGAATAGGGTCCGCCTTGTTTAGCGACAATCTGAACATCGTAGACATCTAAAATACCCGGTACCTTGAGCAACTCACGAAAAACATCAGAAATCACTATGCTTTCTCCAATATCATATGGTCTATCATTATAGTACGCAGCCAGTCGATTGTTGGCTTTATTAAGAATAGTGTACCTATTGGCAGTAGCTTCCAGAGCAATCTGATATTTTATTCCAAAATTTACTATTTCTGCATCTAAGATGTCCAGGGTATCATTAACCATTCTATATTGTGCAAGCCAATTTTTAAGATTATTTTTTAAAGTAGAGTTTGAAGCAATGAGCTTTCCGCTACTGTCGGTTGAAATAACATAAAGGTTAAGATTCCTCTTAAACTCATCGAAATCCTTCACAATTCGAGCGCGGTGGATTGCTCCAAAAGACCCGGGCATGCCATATACAATGGCTTGATAATCTTCAGCCGTTACCGCGCGGTTCTGTGCAGCGAAGTGTCCTCGTACGCGTTCTCGTACTTCCGTAGCTGAAGGAAGATTAATGCTCCCCACAAATGGTTGTTCGTTAGTTACTTCCAACGAGCTTGCCACACTATCACGCGTACTCCTTACAAGATTAGCCTGATCTAGAAATCGGAATGTTGCGCTGGTAACACTTGTAACAGTATTAACTGCAGCATTTACGTCTACATTTGAATTAAGTCGATATGAGATGCGCAAGGTTGTATTAGCTGGGGCAATACCAAATTTGTCTGTACTTATTAATTGAGTAGGATCAAAATCACTATCAGTGATGTAATTTCTACCATTTAGGTTAAGCATGAGCGACGTCGGGTCAAGAACTGAATTACTCAACAGCTCGGAGTCGGAGCCATATCCAAATTGTAGAAAGGATTCAGTAGCTGTTTGTTCTAATACAAAACGACGCGCGACGGGAACAGGCTTAAGGATGCTAGCTACCGTGGAACTATTGGAGTCAGTATTGCGAATCGCTTTATAAATTGTATTTTGGGATAGATTATCTACTTGATAATATTCATGACCCTCGGTGTCAGTGACACTCATCACCTCGGCGACATTTGCTCGCGATAAATTAACTTTCAAAAATCGCTGGAAATTTCCAATGGTCCGCTCTTCAACAGCTGCATGCCCAGAGACTGCTCGACCCAAAGCACGAATAATATATGATGTAGCATCCCCATTCGTTGGGTTCGATTCGCCGGAAACAACTTGATTAAAAGGTTTAGAAAAATCAACATCTTCCAGAAGGGTATAAGACCCTCCTCCTGTGGATCCAAAAACAGATCCGGCGCGCATCGTGCCGGCGTATCTCAGGTCTGGTCCGCCGCCAACATTTGCTGCAGGTACCTTAATATAAAAAGTTAAAACTCCGTAAGCGGAAGGGCTAGTTGGAAGCCTAAAACCAAACTGTCGCGCGTGGCGCACGACATTACTATATTGAATGGCAGAATCTAGAAAGCTTTCATTTGCCTGGTAATCTACGTAAAAGGACAGGATGTCACCTATATAGGCGACCGTATCCAGCATAAGAGAACCAAAAGAGGCTTCGCTGAAGTCTTTATAAGTATTGGGATAATATCGTTTTGCGTAATTTTCAAGATCTTTACGAATCGAATCAAAATCGCGGCTGGTATAATCTATAGCTTGTAGTTTCTTTGGCATGGGAAAAGTCCGTTATTAATTAGTTCTAAAATCCAATTTGCAGGGTAGTAGTTACCTGCAAGGGAAGAATTGTAAATTCTATGGCAATCGATAATTGGTGTGGATGTAGGTCTAGTTCGTGTTCTGGGATTGAAAAATCAATCTTATTGAGCTGTATAAAGGGCAAATAAGTTTTAGTTTGTTGAACAATACGATCGTTGATATCTGAGTATGTACGGGGCCCGTTATTTTCAAAGAAGTAATGTTTAATCCCTACTCCAAAGTCTGGATTCATAATACGTTCCCCGGGGCTTGTCAAAAGCAGCATTTTGAAATTCTGCTTTGCCACGTGGGTATAGTTTTTAAGCAATCCATATGCTCCGTCTACAGGGCTGACTAATAATGGTAATCTCGGTGATATTCCAGACATTCTATTCTCTCCTTTCTATAATTAACATCGTTCTCCAGATTGTTCCTCAGAAACATTTGTCGGTCCATCAGTTGTGGTGCCATCTTCGTCGGGAGTAAGGGCGTCTTCCAGTTCTTTGCCCAACAGCATCAACAGCAGATACACAATTCCAAAAGGTCCAGGCGGCAACATCAAAAGACCCAAGAGAGTCCCAGTGAAGTCCACCCCATCCATGTTGATCCGGGGAAACAAGTTATCTTTCAGTTCATCTGGTATAGTATTGCGGGGATCGCGGGGGTCTGGATCACCGACTCCATATTTTAATCTTACCTCCCCGATTTCGCCGTTGCCGGCGCTGTCACCGAAAGCGTCGATGGGATTGCCTATAAAGGCTGCTAAACTACGACTATTCTCACCAAAAGCCGGGGGTCCGAAACTACGCGACGTGGAATTCGCCGTAAACCTTACCCAATCTGGAGAGTTCTTTGGTCCGTTCCCAAGGTTAAACCCAGTAGCCGCCTCTTGCATGCCCATTTCCAGAAGACAGAACAAGAGATTCATGATATTCTCGCCCTTGATGTTTGGTAAAACACCCCCGCCAGTTCCGGCTTGCGCCTCTAAGCGCGCTTCGGCTTGCTCGGTCAGGGCGTCTTCTAGAACACCCCATGTACTCGAGTTGACGATACCATTCACAGGGACGTCACCCCACTCTTGAAGTGCCTCAACAGAATTCTCGGTGGCGGGGCCGAATCGTCCATCCACTCCCTGAGGCGCAATACCAATACTGAGGACAGTCGGAGGATCCTGGTTGGCAGCCAACTCCTCTAGCTTAGCTTGTAAAATACGTACGTCTTCGTTTACTACATCAGGTCCGGGATTCTCGATGCTCAAGGTCGGGCGGCTTGCCGGCAATTCAGCGAGGGATGCTTGGATTTCCGCGGCAGCCGCATCAAGATCGGCTTGATTGAGGGTAGTTCCATGTTGGGCAGTGCTATAACGCGGGACGGCTTTGTTTTCGAGGCGCTCGATAAGAGGCGGCGACGTGATTCTTGTGGCATTCTCCCAAGATTCACTGGCGGCGCGCTTTCGAGTTGCCCAAAAAGTCTCATCGCCGGCGAGGTTGGTGAATGTAGCGTAATCATTGACGACATCTCCTGGAATTTTATATTCCACCAAACCGCGTAGTTGTTCCGGGAGTGAAGAATAGTAGTCAGCTGCATTGAGCGGTACTGCGTTCACTTCCAAATCAGCAGTATTGATGCCGGTGGCGCCGCCGCCGGGTGGGAGAGAGGTCCATTTTGTTGTAAAGCCTCGCGTTCGGACCATCCAGTCTCCTCCGGGTGCCCGGGCATACTCTAGCTCGGGGTCATCATCATATGTATACATCTGTGTGCCTGCCGGCGCGTTGTCGGCATACGCAGGCCCGTCTTGTCCTGCTCCTGTGGGTCCCTGCTGCATCTGCGGCGCGGGTCCATCTCGAAGAAATCTAACCGGAGGAGACACATCCATACCCTTGGCCATTTCATTGAAAGCTATAGCAGTGACCTCTCGAATGATCTTTGTGATTCCCACATGCGGATCCATTGTCTCGGCAACACCACGCAAAATATTAATGGGGGTCTCAATAAGCATCTTAAGAATAAAATCTCTCGCTGATGTCGTGAGTCCCGCAAGAGGGTCCTCAGGATCCAGCCCTGCTGCGGCAATTGCTTGGGGAGAAACCGTTCTCCCGGGAGGCTGTGGGGTCTGGTTGAGAATTGAATCTATGTATATCCCCAGGCAGCGATCTTTCGCGCCTTGTAAGATATTATCCATTTTAGGAAAGAAGTTGCTTGTCAAATAAAAGTTCTCTAATATTGGAACCAAAGAGGTCACCGATCGGTTGATCGACTTATCAAAATAATCCTTGAATACTGGGTCATTAACAATAAGCTCCAGTTCGGAATCGCTAACCGTGGTGCCATAACTAGATAACAAAGTCTGTAGTACGGGGCGTTGGACTGTTTCAAATAGAGCCCCACCTGGAACAGGATTCTCGATGGGCACTAGTACTGATTCGGATTCTAGGGTGTCAATAGATCCTCTGAGGGGCAACTCTCCGTCGAGCGACGTCAGCACGTAGCGGGTTAACCCTTTTATAGCCCCCAGTCCGTAGACGGCTAGCGTCTGACCTTTGTGGGATATCCCGGCTGCATTATAGAATGGCTCCGTACCACCGAAAAGATCCGCCGTCCTGCCGGGACCGGCGTCGGAGCTGTTATTAGGACCGGCGACAGGAAGATAATAAACGATATTATACTTAAATCTTAGATTTGTAAAGATCAGGGGTCCGTAGAGATCTCCCGTCGTGAGAGGGTACTTCACTAGATCGTTATAGAGAGCTTGTTCGAAAAAGTCCTTTTCAAGCCCATATTCAAACCCAGTTGTTTTGTCCAATAACGGGGGTACACCTGCGGTCTCCCCGAGGGCGCCGACGACCGGGGCTGTGCCGGCTGCCCAGGCAACCGAATCCCAGACAACCTGTCTTTCTAAAACTAGTTTCCCATATTTCATTTTGCGCATAAATCCGCGCGATGAGAGATCAAATTCAGATCCGTCAGCTCTTTGGGCGACGGCGCCTTCAGAACCGCCAAAATATGAATATACAGTTTCCTTTAATGCTAGCATCGCAGCCGACTGCGATGACAACCCTGGATATTCGCCATTCTCAGATTGTCCCGTAGCAGGATCCTTCTGTCGAACCTGTATCATGAAGTCACCACTGATCGGGGTTGATGTGTTCGGGATCATGGTTCCCATGATGCGCGCTCCGAAGAACGACGGTACCACGGTTAACACATCTTCTACAAATGCTTTATCAAAATCTTTGGGGCTAGTCAGAGCTGAGGATCGTTGGACCGCGTTAGCGACTGCACAACGAGATTTAGCAATACGATCCTGTGTCATATATTCAATAATGGCGCCCACATCTGATTGTCGAAAACGTTTGGTGGGAGGAAATATCACATTACCGTCAACATCGAGTAACCCTCCCTGATTAATAACGGGAGCGCGACGAATCTTTTTATTATAATACTTCACCAGATTTTCACCTACAATTGGCTTTGTCTCAATAAGTTTTTGTACTTGATTTCTTATATTGACAGCCATAAAATCTCTAATTGTGTCCAGAGTCATAAGATCATCGATCTCAAATGCGGAGAAAACAAAGATATTCTTTACTATGAACTGAGCAATGTGAATTTGAAGCAGAGCTAAGAATGAAAAATGTCTAACAACATCTCGGATTTGGGTACCTTGAGGATTCAAATCGTCAGGATCGGCGCCATCATGACAGAGGGCTTGCAGAAGCTCCTCATTGACTTCATCTAAGATAGAAGGACCACAAGCCGATCTGCCGGGGCCCATGTCCAATAAATCAGCGACGTTATCGGGTATACAGCCGCGATTATCAAAGAAAAAGTTTAACGAATCAAGGCGCGGAGTATCAAAAATACCATTGCGCTGAATGAAATCAAACATTGCCTCAGTTTGACCTGCATACAACGCTGGAAATAAAATTCCAGCTATTGTAGACTTTACTTCTGGGCTCTCTGAGGTCAATGCCGGGTCGTTCTCGAAGTCAGAACCATCATCCGGATTGGTTGTCACATCGTTCTGTCCACGTAGTTTTGAATATAAAACCGAAGCAAATGGGCTCATGCTTGTGCTAAGCTCTTCCCAGGATGCTAACCCCTTATAATCGCGACTTAATTCACCAAACTCTTCGCCGAAGTTGTCTCCAAGTAAATCGGATTGAAGGGACAACGTTGCGAACTCTTCTGGACTGAAATTGATGGACCACTCGTTCCCTGCTCTTTGGGGTGTTCTTATCACAAACTTGGGTACCGCCACTCCGCCCAGAGTGAAAGTCTCGACTCCTTCTTCTTCAAAATAAGGGACAGCTTCCATAGGAAATTTATAGGTAAGACCTAAAGTTTGTTGCGCGCGGACTGAGCCGCCGGCGCCGGGGATGGTCATCCGGGCATTCAAATTTCCAAAGTTGGCCGTGGTGGCTGTTGCCAAGTTACCAGCCGCAATAGATTGGACGTTAGAGAGCGCAATGTTGGGATCTGTCCCATCCCAGGGATCCACAGGCTCACCGGCTAACATCTCCGATGATTGTTTATCGATGTACGCCGCGAAGTCGCGACGAAAGGAATCGGGGAATTCATATTGAGTGGCTACAGATGACAAGCCAGCAGCCGAATTAGCTGCAGCAGAAAGTTCGGATAGGCGCCGGTCGATATCTCGAACTGCGTTAATAAAATCAGGATGCTGAACAAAGTTTCTAAGTACTTTCACGATCATAGTAGTGATATCAACAACGTCTTCACCCTCTGCTCCTAATAGAGCGCCGACATCACAAAAATCACCTATAGTCTCAAGTTTGCTTTCGATGGTCGTGAAAACATCAGTAACTTGTTTCATTATGTCATCGGACTTTGCTGCCGCGGCGGCATCTAGGTCGGGTCCGAAGTCAGAGAATTGATCGGGTCCCTGACCGGTGCCACCTATCAAACCCGCCGACTGTAGGGTACCAGCTATCTTTGATGATGACTCGCTGGAGGTTATCACTGGCTCTTTTAAAATTTGAAGCGCGGCAGACAACCCATTGACAAACTCAATCTCGACTGCCTCTTGGACGGACCCCAAAAATGACGGGATCGTGGAGCTGACCAATGGGTTGTTGATGTAATCCTCCCGCAACGGACACTGTAAGTTATACGGGAATGGGCTGTCCAACTCCATGCCATTCGTCGCCAGATCTTCCAAAATCTTGTCAATAAGTTCTGGGGCTTTCTCTTCTACCAAACAAATATTATCAATATTAGCATTGTAAAGATCGGTGGCAATTTTGTTGCACAAATCTGTTATGTCGACAAAGCGCGATAGATTAGCAAAAAAACTCAAGACTGCGGTTGGGGTATTCAGATTTTGTTGGATCTGTAGATCAGGATAGGTCAGGTTAAAATCTACTATTTTATCTAATGTAAAATCGGTTACCTGAGAGCGGTCGGTAAACAAAAAACAAATCTCCATCGAGGTCAGGATCACAGAAAGATCTGATAAATATCCCCTATTGATGCCGTCTCCAAGCACCTGTTCTGGCGTTAGACCGTCGTTCCCAAACATCTGATCTAGAGCTGACTCATTAGATATCGCCGGGGCATCTTTAAAATTCTGGTCCAAATTGTCTCTTACCAGATCTCCAACGTCAGTGGCTCCTTCGTCTTGAGCATATGGATTATTAATTTTACAAAGTTCTTTTAATAAAGCAGCCAAAGCCTTAATTACTTCCATCGCGCCTTTCATCAAAGAGTCAAGTATGCTCTTCTTTAGTGATTCCCACAACTCCTTATCGAGCGTGGGCGGCTCAAACATTTTCTTATCTGGCTTCGGCAGTTTTATGCTCGACTTGGGGGGTTTGGGGGGGCGCCCAAGTTGCGCCAGGCGAATCTTAGCTGCTGTTGTCGCAAGAGAAGTGGCAGTCCCGCCTAAAGAGGCGCCGCCTTGTTGTATACCAGCTTGAGTTTGCTGCAGGGCACCTTGGGCGGCTCTTCCAATTCTTGCAAAAGAAGGTGCCAAGCCAAATGTGGCGCATATCATAGCTTCCATGGCAAGCTCTTGGATTCCTATTTTTCGTATGAACTGTCCCAAGGGGGAATTTTTCTTGATTCCCACTCCCTCTGGACTTCCTTCTAAGAATCCAATAATAATCTTATTAATATCCTTCGCGGTACTAAACGCCATTTTCCTTTTAGCAGCCTTTAGCTTCTTTTGAAATTCAGGATTTTCAAGCACCTCTCTCTTATATCTCTCCAGTTGTTCGGGTGTCAGGAATGCTTCAAACCCTTTTTCAAGGTGCTTAACATCTTCGAGATCAATTATCCCCAAACGTACTGCTTCCTTCAGATTCATATCTTCAATTACTGCAGCTGGGTTTGGTATGTCTTCCCAAACCGTATTACCTTCTAAACCAAAGTCGCCGGCGTTCTCATCTAGAAAATCAGTAAAGGAGAGGTTTGGTCCACCAAGTGCGTCAGCGGCTCTCATGGACCTTACCAAAAACTCATAATTCTTCAGGGTAGACAGAACTAGTTGATTGCTAAACTCTTTATTATACAAAATGTTTGTCATATATCCGACGCGCATATGTTGTTGGCTCAGTGACGATTGCGCCACGAAATATTTAATACTTGCGATGCAAGTTTTGGATGGTACGTCTCCATGCTCGCGCTTAGTACCAAAGGTGATCTCCAAACTATCTGCTGCAGCAAAGTCTAGATAGGGTCCGCCCACTGTTGCACTGTTATGTACATCTGTTAAATCTCTCATCAGATTTTGCATTATGACACCATTAAGAATGGTAAACACACCCTTCTGCATATCAGTGAAGTTAAGGTTGATAGGTAAAGATCCTTCAAACCCATCTAGTTGTTGCTGATAGGCGCTGAGTCCGTCGTTGGCGGCTTGACTATCGGCCATGAAGGAGGATATCTGGAGAGTAGTAGTCTTACTACCCGGAGTGATATTTTCATCGGAATTAAAAAGCTCGAAGGAGGCATCAACCTGAGTACCAGTAGGTATAAGTTCCAAAAGAGTTAATAAAGTTTTCATCTCGACTGGAGAATGAGTATAAAAATAGGCTAATTCAGTGGCTGCTGGTGCCTGCAAATTTCTGATTTTATTGTAAATTGGACTAGATTGTCCTGTGGAGAACTTGAGTGTTTCTACTTCAGAAGCTGTCAGCCCAAACTTAAATTGATTCAAGAATGCCATGACAACTGATTCAGTTTCAGGCTTCGTGGCTGAGGTATAATACCGCGGGAGAAGATTATCTTTGATGGCTTCTCTTAAACGCCGGTAGCCCATTTCTTGAGTGTCTATAAAGGACCCAATCGAACGTTCTTTATTCCGAACCAACACCCTATAGAAAGTATAATACTCTGGAAAATAGTGGAGGATAAACCGGTTGGCAGCCTTGTTCCTTATGCTCGGGAAGGCGGCGCGGAACTCGGCGTCTCCATCTGCCGGGTCAAACTTAGAATATACTAATTTGACATTTAATCGTGGACCGGTAGATTTAGTGTTAGTGGCAAAAGGGATGTTTACCTTTTTCGACCGATAACCATTACTGGTAGCAACTGCTCCATCTATGAAATAATTAGAAATCTCACCTTGTGCCATAAATATAAATATCCTAATTATTCGAATTATAAGGGCTTAAAATATTTAATGAATTTCCATCTTCATCTAATACAGACACCGGCGCGTTCGTAAAATAAGCCAATTCAATTTGTTGTAGTACCTGCTGCAGCAACTGTATGCCAACATCAGTGTTCGTTATGTTATTCAACATAACGCTCAATCCTTCTGGGATTAACCCAGCAAAATCCGGTGCCGTTTTGTTGCCATAAAATGGAGAATGATGATCATGAGGCATGATCTTTTTGTGAAGTTTTCGGGTTTCATTAACTAAAGTATTGATAACTGCCAGTATGGTGCCCATAAGATCTGTTATGTCCATCAAACATTTTTGTAAATTTGCGCCCTTTACCATAGGCTGCAAGGTATCAACATCTGAGCATGCTATTAAATCAATTCCATATGCGCCGGCAAAATCATTTCCCAATACCCCTCCCTGGGAGTTTCGATCTTCATTTCGCGTTACAAATTTAATATTTTCTCTCGCTATGAAACGAAGTGTATCCGCTTTGATAGCAACCGTGGATCGAGGATCCTTGGCAGTCACATTCCCCACATTTCCTGCCGGCAAATTAAAATACTGATCAACTCCGGCGCGCTGGCTGAGGTATATTCTGGCTGCATCCGACGTTTCTCCATTAAACATGGGGCCCACTATTATTGGAGACCCATCGGCTTCTCTGGCTGCAGCATAACTTGCGCCACGACCTACCACGATATCAATCGCTGCGCAGTGCGAGGCATTCTTGCCCCCGAAGCCGCTGCCCTGAAAACTGTTCCTGTCGAGCCCAAACACAATCCAAGCGTTGCCGGCGCCTGAGTCAGGTCCGCCCATCACCATTTCTCGTCCAGGATTTAAACTGTACTCCGGGCAATCAAAAGCCGGGCGTCGTTGCCCCATGGCGCCACATAAATAGTTTTCGCGATCTACGGGATCTGCGATCTTTTGCAATCGTAATTTTTCACCGTCAGTTAAGCAATCTTCATCATAAACCGGCATTGACATGCGGGCAACTTTACGTCGTAGAACACTCATTATTATATACCTTTCCTATTGTTCATATGGCAAATCTAACTCAGACGATTGAGAAGTGAATTCCTCTTCTGGGTACAAATCTTCGTCCGACGGGACTGGTGGTGGTGTCGGCGCATGCGATTGGGCTGTTGTTGACCACAATAGATCATCTTTCTCGATGTAGTCAACATGCCACCATTCGGGTTTCTTGCCATCTTTGCGGGCCCACGGTGGATTATGAAACCCATAATCCGGAGCGCGGTCGAGCATCCACCTATATGTTTCACTCTCAAAGCCGTCTGACCTGCCAGTATTCCAATCAAATGCCAATCCCCAGCCGTGGTTAGATGTACCGGGCCTCGCGGCGAGGTTAGGCTTCTCTCGTTTAAGAGACACTTGTCTTTCAAAAGTCCTAAAACCAGAAGCGATAAGTTTTTTCTCAGGAAATGCTGATGAAAAGCGGTTATAAAGTTTGTTAAAATTGTGAATAACCTCTGCCATCAAGACTGTCGAACTTTTGTCTGCTTTTTTTAGTAAATCCGTTGGAATTTTGCCATTTTCAACTCGCCTCCCTGAGGCGGCGTGAATTTTAACTAGTGGCTGATGCCCACCGCTATTAAGACCCGGCACGCCGCTGTCGAATTGGATACCCAGACCTTCTGCCATTTGAGCCGGGAGAAAATTGCTATCGACTTCACCTACTTTGCCAACAATCCTAGGATTTTTCATATTGCCCAGGTCGCGGTACTGAACTCTTACAATATCACCCGGTGCGGATCCAGCCACGCCGGGGACACCATGGACATCCTGATACGTCGCCAGGATGGGATCATTGAACGCTATTGGAAATGGTCTACACTCTAATTCGGGTATATAAACCTTGTAGACGTTCACGTCGTCGGACTTTGTGAAATTCTCTGTTGGAGTAGGAGACAGCATAGTGTAAGGTTGATTAATCAACCCGATGTCGCGCCTGAATTGCATAACAACAATCCCGTAAAATTCGTCTGTGTTAACAAGACAATTCTTGCCATACATGTGGTTAAGGGTTTTGTTCAGAAACCTCACAGAAGAGCCGCGGCGGGGATCTCCAGAGACGAGGTCAGTTTGATCCGACAACGGATTCATGGTAGTCCATTTGAGAGCCTCAAAGATGTTCAACTTCGTCCCGGACATCGCTTATGACTCCTCATCATCGTCATCTCTTTCGTTTAAAAGATCAAACAATTGTTCTTTATCATTATCAGACAAACCGAACTGATGTGATTTTTGTTTTTGAAGAAGAGCTGCCAGTTTAACCATTTGCTCGTTAGAACGCTGGAGATTTTCTACGTACTTCGCTGCGATGGGACCCATTTCTTTGCGCGCAGAGTCTGATAGCTTCATATCATTAACAGCATCCATCAACAACGATTTTGCCATAGCGCGGTCCTCGCGAATGTTTGTTGTTGTTTCTTCGATGTAGTCGTCTAGACTTAGATCTCGCCGCTTTCCCATTTGTCTTTAAATACCTTATATCTTTTTCTCAACTTATTTAAGTTGTTAACTACCTGTTTGGTGTTGAGTCCCGTGATCTCCCTCAAGTATAAATAAATAGCTTTTTTATTGAAAATTTCTATAGTGTCTGCAGAGTCTAGTAAAATTCGAACTGCCATCAAGACCTTCTTCTCGTTTTCTTTCAGCATGAATGAGTTCCAGGTGTCGATTTCTTGATTCAAAGACGCCCAAAATTCAAGTTCCGATCTTTTCTGTTCATAGGTGGGCTCGGAAGAGATCAAGTCTTCATCCAATTCATTAAGAACATCTTCCATGAAGACTTCTGTTTGGTTTCTCTTTTGGGTTCTTTTAACTTTATGGATAAACCAATTTTTAGTAACAACGCTAAAATATGAAAAAGCCTTTGAACCCTTATTAGGATCATACTTGTTCAGGATGGTTGTAAGCCACACCTTGCAATCATCTTTAAGATAACCGATGTTCGGCAGCGACGTGAATCGATAAGTATAAATTATCTTGTCCACCATTTGATCAAAGGCGGGTTGTATATATTCTATGTATAGCTCGGATCGTAGATCTATGTCATTTGTGTTGGCATACTTTACAATAGCATCTTCATGTACTTGGGTAAAATAATGATTTTTAGATCGGCCGGAGCGTCGTCTCTTCTTCGGGGGCATTTAGTTCTTCCTCTAATTCTCTTTCTATCTCTTCGTCTAGCGTGGGCTCAAAAACTTCTCTAAAATTCTCAATTTCATCACCGAGGTCTTTGAGCCGAATGATCAGCTCTTGTATAAGGGGCTCTCCATGGTAAGTGTCCATGCTATACATGGATTTCACAAATACCTGAAATGCTTTAGCGGTTAGATAAAGGTCGGCAATCGTTTCAGATATAAAGATAAACTTTTTTAATATCTTTACGAGATACCATCCTAAAAAAATATTTACTGTTAACGAGACCGCCATTATAATATACAAAGTCATCTTTTCTTCTCTAATGTATCCCGCTGTTGATGCAAATCTTGTTTTGCATCTTGAATAAACTCTTCTGTAGCTTGTCCCACCTTTTGCTTGGTTGATACAGAGTTATGATTGGTTGTGAAGGCGGTGAGGACTTTTGTAAGGCAGCCCTCCTTAAGACACTCGGGACACTCACCTACTGTCTCTTCTGACAAGTGAAAAACCACCGACGTTTGGTGGCATTGTGTGCACCGGTATACATAACGCGGCATTTACTTTGTTTTTGCTGTTTTATCTTCTACCGTCGTAAGGCGCCGGTGAATGTCTCCGAGGTGTCCTTCCAAGTTTCGCGATTGCTGGCGAAAAGCGTGTCCGAGCATCTCCTCAACTATTTCACGAACTTCCAGCTCACTGAGTGGTCGTGTGGATGGGTGTCCATCCGGCGTATTAAACTTTCTTTTAGACATATTATTTTCTCCTTATTCGTCTACTTCTTCGATCACAAAGGGGGCGGTTACCCCCTCAAGCGATACCACGGGAGGATTAGCTACTACTAGTTCTGCCGCTTTTCCTCCCCATCTCTTAACTCCAGGCGCTTTTTCAAAGCTCATGTCAGCCAACAGAGGCACGATATCACTCTGCTCCATCAAAGACTTTTGTAAAGCCATCATGAGAGCACCAATTGCTTGATTAGATAATTTCATCTTAATCTCCTTTCACTATTCTATAGCTGTCTTCATCAAAGTGCTGCGTTGAAAATTCGAATAATTCAGTATCTTCTAACGCTATCATCTGATGTTTAAGCCCGGTATAAACATGGAAATTATCGCCCGGGCCCAGGATAATTTCATTTGCTGTTTCTAGGTCATCGTTATCAGAATACTTTACTAATAACTTCCCCGACTGCATGTAGAATACCTCATCTTTAATCTTGTGATAGTGCCACGAGCACCGGTGATCCTTCACAAAATAAAGCAGTTTCCCACAATATTGTTCGCAGTTTACAATCCACTTTTCGAATCCCCATCCTTTGGGGACAAATTTAATCGAGTGCGTTGAAGAAGTCATTATCCGTTATTCCTTTATCGTCTATATAGACATCGCCAGATGGCTTGCCTAAGTAAAGGGAATGATATTTAACTCCCCACGTGTGTAATTGTTCTTGTGTTAATTCAAAGAACTTGGCGTATGCAAAGGCGGATGAATTATTGCTTCGACCCATACCTCTTGCGGTGTGGAACACTATATGATGTCCCTCTTCATAAAGCTTGTTTATGGCCTTGATACGAGGCTTAATGGGAAGTGCTTGTGCATAGTCCCTATTCACCTGCGTACAAATCGTACCATCTATATCAAACACATATACCATTACATTTTTTCCAATATATTTGTGGTGGAGTACCCGTCAACAAAATTAAAGATTTTTACTTCCGCAAGGTCGTTGCCGACCACATCTTCTTGCTGGTAATCTCCACCTTTGACTACTATATCAGGTTTTACTTTTTTTATTAACTCATAGGGAGTTTCCTCATCAAATATCACCACTTCGTCTACAAACCTGCAAGCCTCTAAAATTAACTGTCTATCAGTTTCATTATTGTAGGGTCGGCTTTCGCCCTTTAATTGTTTGACGCTCCGATCACTATTGAGCCCCACCACCACTCTTCCCAAGGAATGACAATACCGCAATAACTCGACGTGTCCTCGGTGGAGGATATCGAAACAACCATTAGTGAAAATTACTGGCATTCTTTTTCCATGTATTTATCGGTGTAAAATTTTACCACTGACTGTAAACCCATCTCTGGTCCTGCAAAGGGATAATCTTTTATTTTGTCGACTTCAAATTTCTTCGCTTCGGCGCCGACATACTGACTGGTGTCAAACTTAATTTGATCAAATTCATAATCTACTATGTCACAAATCAATTCAGCGTATTCGCGAATCGAACAATCGTTTCCTGTTGATAAATTGATTATCTCGTTTTCTTGATTTAAAGATTTTAAAATAATGTCAACTGCATCATCAATAAAAATTAGTTCTCTTCGCTGAAATCCAGTTCCCCACAAGACTACAGGTTCCACCTTTTTATACTTTGCATCGCAAATTTTGCGCACCAGATCATAAATAAAGTGCTTATCCTTCTGGTCATAATCTGGACCATAAAGACACGACGGAACAAAAAACATATATTTCATTCCAAATTCTTCTGCTAAGGCTTTGAGCCCGACTAATAGCATCCTCTTCACCATGCCGTAGACTTCATAACCACTCTCACAAGATCCTAAAAGATAATTGTCTTCAATACGAAGTGCATCATCGGAATAAGAACAACTAGACCCAAAGGTTACAAATTTAGCTTGAGGCTGCAGCTCTTTCCAATAATTGAGCACTGTAGAATTCATGCGCTCATTAATCAAAAATTGTTCACCTGGGTGTCGCTGGCAATATCCTCCCGCTTCCGTCTTCACAGCAAAGTGAAAGATATAGTCGTACTTGACTTGATTAAAATCATAAAGTTTGTCAGTTAGTAAATCACACGATTTAGAATTAAGGGCGGTAACCTCCATTTCCGCTTCGGCTTTTTTTATAAAGTGGCGCCCGAAAAAACCTGTAGCTCCCAGAACTAAAGCTTTCTGCATTTTTCCTCCATGTCTTTCAGATAGAGGGCATTAGCATCTCTTTCTGAAAGCAACGGATTTTCAACACGCCAAGGGATCTCTAGCCAAGGGTCATCGTACCTCACCGAAATTTGATTGGCGGCGCCGCTATAGAGTTTAGTTTGTTTGTACGAGAAGATACAGCTATCGGACAGCACCAAATGACCATTGACACATCCCTCTGGAACCAGTACCTGATGACGATTCTTATCATTCAGGGCGTAAAGACGCGTGTAGAGATAACTCGGCGAATCGGCACGTAAGTCGGCCACGCCAAGCAAAATGCTACCGTAGAGGCATTGAATTAATTTCTTTGTCTCAGGGTCTCCATGCATGCCGCGCAGAACATTCTTTCGAGAGATGGAAAAATCATCTTCCACAAACTTTTCATCAAGAAACGCATAATCCTTTACATTAAACGTATTGATATATTCTCCACGAACATCGTGAAAAACTTCGGGCTCAAACACCACAAGTCCCGCGATGTCTGGGTCTACTGTATATTTCATTCCTTTATTACCTCCTCCTCAAGCACGCTAACGCCGCGCTTTTGTACGACGCGGGTAGCACACTTGTTGGCAAATCTAATAGCCTCTAGAATATTATTAGATCGAACATATTCAACAGCGAGTCCGGATATGAAAGTATCCCCAGCGCCCGAGGTGTCCTTAATCTCTACCTTTGGGACTGGGAAAACTTTATCTTGATAGTTGCAACCATTCGGTCCGGTCGTGATAATCATTCTTTCTACAATATCTTCTGTTAATTTGTGTTGGGTTCTCTCATATTCTACATCATTGATCTTAATATAATCAATATTTTTGCACCATGGTCCCAAGATCTTTTTCGTATCTAAAAAGGTTGTCTTTGCTTTTAAAGAAATCTTCTCAATATCCTCTTCGGTTAAAAATCCCTTATTATAATCTGAGATAACCACAACATCATAAGACTCAAAATCGTGCTTGTCAACATCACAACTTCCATATTTGTCTTCATTTTCATCAATTCTTAAAACAATGTAATTGGTGCGATAATCCACATAGCGAGTCTTGGTGATTTTTTCCCAGCTTGTATTGGTGCAAAGATCGACATGCATCTCGGGCGCTATAGCAGAAACATTGTTATACACATTCCATGCCATTCCGCCATTCGTCTCGCGGGTTTTATTAGAATTAAAAACCGGTACCGGTGCCTCTGGGCACAAGCGCCTACTATCTCCGTATTGATATACATCCAAACAACTTTCGCCGACGATTAAGATTTTCATGGTTTACTCTTGTGGGGGTGCTGCCTTCCATTCGCGGGTATAGTTTTCTCCTTGCCACAGCTCTTCGTAAGAATTATAGACCTTGGTGGGAAATCGTCTCTCCCAAACTTCCGGGGTGTCCTTCCAATTATCATAATCGATTTTTAACCGATCGTTCTCTTTTCCCCACATTTCTCTAAAAATGGCAAGATCATGCAATACCATTGCATCGTGAATGGCACCATGATCTCCCTGGTGGTCTGGCCACCACGTCATATCCCCCACAGTCTCTGGAGAATAAACAATTTTTGAACCATTCCTCTGACATCTAAACATAAAGTCGTGAGTTGAGCTGTCCATGTATTCCCATCTACAATCAAATCCGCCCATCTCAAAGAAATGTTCTTTATGCATAACGGGCTCTGTGGCAAGTAGCCATGTTTGGTCAATCCCTCCCAGCTTAAATGCATCATTGAAGGAAGTACTCCAGTAATGATTGGGCTGTTCATGACCGCCCTCAGTATAAGTGCACTGCATAATGTCCTGCGGACCACACTCTTCATTATATAAGTCTAAAGCCTTATCAAATGCATCTTCTCGATAGACAGTATCATCATTGCCAATAAAAATGAGTTTTCCACTCGTTTCTAAAATTCCAACCTGAACGGCTCTGCTCACATTTCCACGTTCTTTAACGTGTTTCACGTTTTCTACCCCTTGCAGTGTTGGGGGTAAATCAAAAGGTCCGCACAGCACCATTTCCCAGTTATAGTTTTTGCATGATTTCTGCAAACTCTTGTACATGTCATACCAGCGCGGGGTTCGAATCGCCGGAAAGAAAAAACTTATATCATATTTATATTCACTCATGGGTACCTCTCACAATCTTACAAATTTTGGCTACTTCTTCAATTGTTAACTCAGGATAGTTGGGCAAGAAGAAGCCGCACGTATGAATTCTATTACTGACCTCGTCCTCAAATGCTGGGTATAAATCAGTCCAGAAAGGATGCAATCCTAAATTGCCGGCAGAGAAAATACGTGTCTCTACTCCATGCTCAACCAGACGAGATACAATCTCGCGGCGGTGAGCGTTAGAATCGGCTAAAGCTCCAAAAGAAATAGAAACGGGAACATTATCTCCCCACTTCTGATAATCTACATAACCCTCAAGGAACTGTGCATATGCAACGTGATTCTCATTACGGCGCTGGGATACCCAGATCGCCTTGTCTACCTGTCGCAAACCAACAAACGCCTGTAAGTCGGTCGATCGCAGATTAAAGCCAGGAACAAAAAAGGTGAAAGGCTTGTGAAAGTCATCAACGCCATGATCACGAATTAATGTATCATATGCTGCTTGATCCAAGTCCTTAGCCCAGCCATGGCTTCGGAGCATTAACAGTGCATCATACAGTTCCTTGTCATCAGTATTAACCATGCCACCTTCAATGGTCGACAGCTGGTGTCCAAAATAGAAGGAGAAGGACGACATGTCGCCAACAGTGCCAACCATCGATCCGTCGCCATAAGCCGCTCCTAGAGCCGCACAGGCGTCTTCTAGGAGACAAAAACCATACTTCTCCTTTAGCTTAAGCAGGCGCTCTTTGTAGTGGGGCACACCCAGCACCTGAACAAAGATAACTGCGTCCGGGCGCTCTCGCTCGCAAACGGCTTCTAACTGGTCCAGATCGATGCCAAAGGTGTCGGGGTCGGCGCCTACCATAATGGGCTCCAAGCCAAATTGAATGGCGGGCGCAATAGTAGTCACCCAGCCCACCGAAGGGACAACAATTTTTTTGTTTTTAATCCTGCCTGTCATCAAGGCGGCATAAATCATTAGCAAATTGGCAGAAGATCCGGAATTATTAAATACCGCGTGTTTGGTACCAATATAATTGGCCCACTTTGCTTCTACCTCTACAGTCACAGCACCTTTTGTAAGGCGCGGATAGCTCTTAAGCCAGTCGCACAAGGCATCGATGTCTTCTCCATTAATCGTTTCCTTTGCTAAGGGATAAATTATCTCACTCATTGTTGTCTCCAAATCTACGCGTCCATACCTCTGGCGCTTCTTTCCAATTATTAATATCAAGCGTAATGCGATCTAAGCAAGTTGCTTCGTTCCAAATTTCTGCATATAGCGGCTGATCATGATCAAGCTGGGCATGATGAATAGGTGCGTGGTCTCCAGAAGTTCCCGGGAACTGTGTACACTCAAAAACTACGCCAGTAAGCTGTGCTTCCATTCCATCCAGCTGGGCTCTCGCGCCGAAATCTACGAATGCCATAGGGCATGCCTCAAACCTACAATCAAAGCCACCCAAATCTTTAAAGTACTGGGTCTGCAATATAACCGAGTTAAAGATTAGAAAATGATTAGGATAATGAGCCGACCGGACGGGGTCATGAGAGTTAATGCAATACATGTTGGCGTTGGGATCCCCCAGCCCATCATGATCGCCCTCATTATACTGAGTCACCACACATTTTTTCTCTGCTTCCATCGCATCGAGCATGTCAATACATTGGGCGAGTTTTCCAGGCAAGAACCAACCATCATCAGCAGTCCAAGTTAAGTAACGCCCTGAGGCTTCAAGCATGGAACGCTGCTGACAACGTGTGGGAGTACCAAAATCCTGAATACAAGATACGTTGTCTAGTCCCTCCAATTCATCAGGAAGATCTTCGTGGGGTCCACAAAAAATTAGCTCAAACGTGTAATCTCCCACCGACTCTACGATACTATCGTGCAGTCGCAGCCAATTATCATCTCTAATAGCGGTTAAACAAACCGATAAATCATACATTAAAATCTCCTTTTCCACACTTCTGGTGAACTCTTCCAATTGTCGAGGGCTATCTCTATTCTACCAAGAGATGACGCGTCATTATAGATATTTCTGAAAAGGGGCTCATCATGTTCGATGTGCGCATAATGCACAGGAGCATGATCGCCCGTTATTCCCGGTGTATGAGTGCACACGAAAATGGGCTTTTCAAACATAAAATAGCGCGAGCCGTTTCGTTGGGTTCGCACCGCAAAATCCATATGTGAAATTGTTGTTACTTCAAACATAGTGTCCCAGCCGCCAATCTTCTTCACATAGTCAGTCTTCATAAGTCCTACATTCAATATCCAAAAATCATCAGGGATATAAGTTGCTCTCAATCCTGCCGCATGGTTGATGCGATAATAAAAATCTTTAGATAACTCAGTTTCGCCAGTGGCATGAGCAACTCCCTCTTGGTTCTTCGCGCCCTCAAAATACTTGCAGGTAACAATATCTGTTTCCTCAGTGGCGTTCTTATTCCAAAAGTCCAAAATCTCCGTTAATTTATTTTTGAGGAAGACTCCATCATCTGCACCCCACGTGACGAATTCGCCCTCACTATGAACAAGCCCAACCTGTTGGCACCGAGCAGGAGAACCTTTATCAACGATATGCTTAATATTATCATACTGTTGAAGTTCTTCTGGAAGTTCCTTGTGGGGCGTCACAATGACAATCTCAAACGTATCGTTGAAAGAGCCTTGCACACTCTTGTAGAATGCGGGCCAATTAGCTTTGCGAATACCCGGTAATATAACTGATAACTTGGGAGCCATTCCTTCTACTCGTAATGAGGGGTGTACCCCTTCTGTTGACACATTTCAAGATATGTCTGAGGAACTCCGGTGTCGCCGATATCCCCAAACCGTCTTCTCCATACTTTATCACATTTTTCATAGTTATTGTAGTCCAATTTGATACGATCCTCCCACAGTGAAGGAATGGTATACATCGTATTAAACACCGGTGTATCATGAGATATCTGAGCATGATGAATTGGAGAGTGGTCGCCCTCTTCCCCGGGAAACCAGCTGGCAATACAGCAATGGACTGGGGAGAACTCTATCTTACCCCCAGACTTTTGGAGTCTGAACATAAAGTCATGAATTGGCTTATCCATGTATTCAAAGCTCTCACAATCAAATCCTCCAAGTTCTATAAAATAACTTTTATGCATAATACACTGATTTGCAATCTTCCACGACTGGTCGATGCCCGGGAGCCGGAAGTCGCCGTGCGTTTTAACTTCCCAATATTTTGTCTCCATAAGATTGCCGCCTTCGCCATAAATCATGGCCATAGCATCTTGAGTACCACATACTTCAAAAAACTTATCTAGCGACAAGTCTAAAGAGTCCTCAGCAAAGTGACAATCATCTACCGTTAAGAAGAATAAATCACTGTTGCACTTGGGAACTCCAATTTGTACACAGCGCGGGACATTACCCAGGCTCTTAACAAGCAAGACATTGTCCTTCTCCTTTAGCTCCTCGGGCAAGTCAAAGGGACTAATGAAAATCATTTCCCATGTATATTTCTTACATGCCTTTTGTGCACTTTCATATAAATTCAGCCAGTTAGGGGTTCGGATCCCCGGTATCACAATCGATAAATCAAATTTCATTTTGTAGCCTCCATATTCAAGCTCATCAGTTTTCCATTCACCTTGTCTAAGTGAGGATAATAGGTCTGAGAATAATCATCGATATAAAAATGCTCAGTATCTCTCCAGTTGTAACGATGGATATTAGAAAACCCTACGGCGCTTAAATCTTCTTTCAATTTTTTAAAGTCCCAGCCATTTTTATGATAATCATAGGGGTGCTTTTGGGATCCCCAGAATGTCGAGTGCAAAAGCCGCAGATCTCGATGATAATAGTAATGAGCAAAATGTGCTTCCATATCGGGGACAGCCAATCGCAGGACGCCCCCAGGCTTCAAAACTTCAAACCACCGTTTCAGGGCTGCATCTGCTTCCTTATAGTCTGCATGTTCTAAAGAATGGCACGCATAAATCAGATCAGCGGATTCTGTTTCGAAGCTCTCCAACTTAAAAATGTCGTCGATTACATCACAGCCTGTTTCAGGTCGGATATCTACATTGATAAAGTTGGGAATTTTTTTATCATAACATCCCAAATTCAATTTTACTTGTCTATCGCTCATTTCTTATTCCTATAGTGATTCAGCAAAAATTCAATACTATCCTCTAATGAATACCGCGGCTGCCAACCACTTGCATTCAAAAACTTAGTGACGTCAGGTACTTGAAGTGTGACATCCACTGGCCGTAGCAATTGCTTATCAACCATTGAGCGGATGGGAACAGTCGATTGCTTCTTAAGCTGCTCTAAAAAGTCCCCCACCGTAATAATACTATTGCCACCGATATTATAGGGGGTTCCATACTCACATTTCTCGCAGGCAATCCAATAGGTCTCCATTGCATCACGAACGTCAATCAAAGTACGCGTTGAATCCAGGTTACCATGGGTTAAAACGTCTCTTTCGCCTCGTTCGATCTCCACAATCTTCTGTGCAAAGGCGCTTGAGAAGATGTCACCCCGTCGTGGATTAATATAAGCGAACATTCGAGTAATAATCACCTTCATTCCATATGAATGGAAATAAGAACTGGCTATTTTCTCCTGTGTAAGTTTAGAAACAGCATAAATATTCACTGGTTGAATGGGATGAGTCTCCAAAATCGGTATATTCTCGGCCGCTACGTTGCCATAAACCTCTGATGTTCCACAAAACTGGATTATAGGGTCCAAACCAACGATGCGAATTGCCTCAAATAGGTTAATTGTGTTGTTAATATTGTTCTGCAGCACCGCGATTGGATTAGAAAAGCAGACGTGAACGTTAGCATGTGCCGCTAAATGAAAAATATAGTCTGGCTTACAGGCTTCTAGGGCGCGGATCGTCGCACTTAAGTCGTTAAGGTCACACTCATGAAGTGTGATTTTGTCTCGAATTGCCTTCAAATTGGCATTTGATGTAGTACTGTGCCAACGAGAGACACCATGAACGTCGAGATCTCCCTTCTCAACCAAGAATTCAGCTAAATGGCTTCCACCTGACCCAGCGATGCCCGTAATTAAGGCTCGTTTCATGTGGTGCTCCTAATAAATTTATGCTTTATCTCATCATAATCTAAGAGTTCCTTGGAAAGATACAAGTTATTTTTAATAAAATCTCTCAATCTATCATCTACACTAAAGGATTTCTCATCAAATTGCTCGGAATTATGAATCAAATAGGTCTTGTCTTTCGGAATATCTGTCTTATGAGCAAAGCGCGGTACCCATTCTTCATGGCCAAAACCAACAGCAAAGGCTTCTGGATCGTTGACGATCTCTTTAACAGTGCGGGCGCCTGGGTATACCAGATCCCACCCGGCGCCGAAGGCTAGGGTTTGCCCATCAAGCCCGCTGTGCGTTCCTGCATTTTCTCCATGCTTGTAACTTACATCGTTTGCTATCACAAAGCGTTGTTGCACTGCTGCAGCCAAAAACGAAAACGTGGATTCTGTGCAATAGGAAACAAAGATATCAGGCAATATATTGCCATAAGCTTTAAAGATTTTATTTGAAAAAATCTTACAATGTAAGTTTGCTGTACAGCCGAGCGGTACCACAAAATCCTTATCACGTGAGAAGACGTCCCACAAATTCTGGCTCTGATCGAACCCAAACCACCAATAATAACCATTATCTTCGTCAATTTCAGGGGATACGATCCCCATTTCATCATCTTTCATCCGATCGTGCAAACGACCGAGAGATTGTGGATCGTCAATAAAAGAAACATCTGAAGCCACATACATATATCCATCAAATTCGCCAAACTCTGCGACACTCATAAGGACAGCATGATTAAAGCTCTGGTTAACTGCGAGCTTGTCATTAGTCAAACAATAACTAATGTCTCCGCGGAACTCTTTATAGACTTTAGCGAAAGTCTCGTTAGAGACGCAACACCCCGAGAAGACGACTTCTTTGTCGGTCAGATCTTGCTCCAGAATTGTACGCAGGTTCTTAATATATGACTCGGAGTTTTCTGTATCTCCCAGCCCGCATGCGTTATAAACTACTAATAGTGACATTTTTTACCTATAAAAACCTATACTTTACATCATTATAATCGAACAGTTCCTTGCTCAGAAACATTCTCGTACGTATAAATTCCTTCAATCTCTCTGGTTCTTGAACCATTCCGTTCTCGTCGTATTTGGCAGGGTCATGATGTAAGACTCCCTGCATCTCTTCATAGCCAAATCCAGAAGCCAACGCCTCCGGGTCGCGGCAGATTTCATAGATGTCGAGTCCGCCAAAAAGATTGTTCTTATTATCGCCTCTTGGTCCCGTATGATCAAACCCACATGTAGCGCCGTCAACGCTCTTGAGGTGCTCCGCTACCACATCCTTTAGAATCACCCACCGCGAGCTAACTGCTGCAGCCAGAAATGAAAAGATAGACTCAGTGCAATAGGCTACAAAGATATCCGGAATAATTTTATTATCAAATGCTTTAAAGATATCATTGGAAAAAATCTGTGTGTGCAGATTGCAAGCTCTTCCCACAGGAATTACAAAATTCTCGTTCTCTACAAATCCATCGACCCCAATCCATTGGGGGAACCCATTGTCATTACTCGCCTGGACGGTCACCATGCCGTAATCGCCCTCTTTGAATAAGTCATAAGCTTTGCTTAAAACGGTTCGATCCTGCCTGAAATTGATGCCTGAGTCGATATAAAGATATCCTTCGAACTCGCCATATTTCTCTACACATTTCGCCACGGTGTGATTAAAGCTTTGGTTAACAGTAATGCGATCATGAATCAAGTTGTAAGCGATACTTCGGCCGAAAGTAGCGACGAGCTTTTTAATAGTGCCGGCAGAATTGCCGCAGCTTGACAGTACCACCTCTACACCTTCCAAGTCTTGAGCAAGAATATTTTTAATACAATCGATATACCAGTCGACTGGCTCTCGTCCAGAAAAGCCACAAGTGTTATAGACAACTAAAAGCTTATTTTTCGCCATAATAATCCCCATACTCTACTATCAATGTACTTTTACCATCAGTGCGCAAATAAGCTTTCTCATAAGCAGGGAAAATTTCCTCCGGCTCTTCCAAACGGATAACATCGATATTATTAGTCATCAGACGAAGTCCGTCGGTAAAGTCACCAACGTGCTGAGCCTGTGGGTGAAGTGGTCTCTCTGATCCAATCCCTGTGCGCACAATAACTTTGGGAACGTATTCACCATGGGAAAACTCAGGCATTCGATCTAGATGGTTAATCAGTTGATTCATCGTTAAAAGGAGGAAATTCCACCTCGGATAAATACTAATAGGGACGGTCCCAGCAACAGCAAGACCATTTGTGATTCCCATCTGCATTTCTTCATCTACCGGCATTTCTAACAGCTTGCTCGGATCAATATCCTTAAGCGTATTAGTCATGGCGGTTCCTTTATAAGCTACGGCTTGACCTAAAAACATTG